>Ga0307966_1001972_pt1 | contig 15891 bp, 11 predicted proteins | sample OrgLakmetagen646_FD_203141 | JGI IMG/M metagenome (GOLD analysis project Ga0307966, IMG submission 203141) | Saline water microbial communities from Organic Lake, Antarctica - #646 | ecosystem: Environmental > Aquatic > Non-marine Saline and Alkaline > Saline | place: Antarctica: Organic Lake... | reverse complement strand
AGCGTGATGGCTCTGAAGCGCGCGCACCCAGCTTCAATCACCGACTCTTTAATACTGTAGCCCTGTGCTCGGCGTTGATTGACATAGTCAGTCATTACCAGCGAGTCATTAATGACCACCCCGGCAGCTGCTATTAAGCCGAATGATGAGAACATACTAATATCCATGTCAAAGATAAAATGTCCCCATATTGCTCCGGTAAAGCTGAAAGGGATTACCGACATAATAATCAATGGTTGTGCGTAGCTTTTTAGTGGCACGGCTAACAATATATATACCATGATCATGCCAGCAGCAAAGAACATAATTTGCTCTGATTGTTGCGCTTGCTGTTCTTCAATATCGCCACCGAGTTCAGTTTTAACACTTGGGAATATTGTTTTCAGTTCAGGCAAAATATTTTCTTTTATGTTGTCTACCACATCGCCTGGTTCGATCACTTCTTCGTCAATAGAGCCCCAGATATAGACGCTTCGAAAACCACCTTCACGGCGAATATAACTTATACCAGGTGCCTCATAAAGGTCGACTACATCACCGAGCATAACTTCTTGACCATTTGGTGTGGTGATCACCGCATATTTTAAATCTGCAAAGCTCTCTCGCGTTAGTTTGGGATATCTGACCATAACGCGCACTTCTTCACCGTCGCGCAGCACTCGCTGCGCTTCGCCGCCGTAAAAACTTGCGCCTACTTGCGCCGCAACGCTTGCCAAGTCCAGTCCTAAATCGTACGCGACGGCTTTAAGCTCTAGCTGCACTTCTTTGCTGTCCGGGTCAATAGTTGAACTAACGTCAAAGACACCTTTTTCTGCCTGTAACTTTTCGATAAGCATCCGGCCAGCTTGATTTAAAGTAGCAACGTCTGAGCCAAACAACATATAGCCAAACTCTCCTCCGTCGCCACCACCATTCACATCATCTTGAATGGTGAAAGACTTCATACCCGATATTTCTGGCATGGCTTCGCGCCATCTTCTGGCCAGTTCGAAGGTATCTATTGGGCGTAAATCTTCATCAATGAGTGGTGCCATGATGCGACCATTTGTCCTATTGTTGTTCCACACTAATATGTCGCGAACCATACCGGTGCCAAATTCGGCTTCGATCTCTTTGTCCACCGTAAGCACGACTTGTTCAATAGTGCGAAGCGCATCAATGGTCACCTCATCGGCAACGGTTTCACTCATTTCAATACTAATACTCGGAAAGTCATGAGGCACCTTAGGCTGCGGTACCATGCGGACATAGTTAGCTGAAATTAACCCCCAGCTCATTATCAATAAAGCAACAAACACAGCAAAAACAATCCATCTATATTCGGTACATTTGGTAATAAAACGTTTATAAGGGCCCTGAATAAAACCAAAGTAAGCTTTGTTAAAACGATTCCGCCAGCTCGTCTCCTTGAGTGGCTTAAATGTAGAATGGGCAATGTGCGCGGGTAAGATGAGTTTAGATTCAATCAATGAGAAGATTAAACAGAGAATAGCCACGCCTGCGATATTGATGAAAAAGTCACCCATAGGGCCAGACGCAAATGCAAAGGGAGCAAATACTGCAATAGTAGTTAATACGCCAAAGGTTGCCGGTGTTGCCACACGCTTGGCACCAATAACAACGTTACGCACCCCACCACCTTTTGACTCAATTTCTGTGTAAGCACTTTCTCCGATGACAATGGCGTCGTCCACCACAATTCCCAACACCATAATAAAGGCAAAAAGAGATAGGATATTGATCGTAATACCGACAAATGGCATCAGCATCATGGCGCCTAAAAAGCATACTGGCAAGCCAACCATGACCCAAAAGGCTAACTTAAAACGCAAAAATAAAGCCAGCATCAAAAAAACCAGTACCGCACCTTGAGCTAAGTTTTTCAGCATCATGTCTAAGCGACCATTGAGGTAGTAGGTAAAATCGACTAGGATTTCAAGTTGCAAACCATCGGGCAGAGTAAGATTCTTTTGGGCGATGTAGGCTTTTACTGAGTCAGCTACTGGGATAATGTTTTGACTGCGAGTAGCTGCAACACTCATCATTATGGCGTTTTCGCCATTGAATTTAAAATAGCGTTCGCCTTCAGTAAATTCATCTTTAATGGTCGCAACATCTTTTAATAGTACCTGTGCACCGGCGTCACTGACTTTTATCGGAATATCGCGAAATTCTTCACCGCTGTAAAACTGGTTTTCTACACGCACAGCAATCATGCCGCTGTCGGTTCTAATTTGGCCCGCTGAAAAATTGGCAGAATAGCGGCGAATAGCCTGAGTGATGTCATTCATAGTGAGGTTATACTTACGTAGCATCTCTGGCTGAATTTCAATACCGATTTCAGCGCTCGGAGAGTTTGCTTTTGCAAGCTGAACATTGCTTAGTTGCAATAACTCCTCTTCAATTTGTTCTGCAAAGGGCTTTAATTCGGTAAGCGGTAAATCACCCGATATCGTCATTTCGATGACTTCTTGTTGCCATTCGGCTTGTGCAACGTTTATCGGCTCCATAGCCGCTGGAAAAGTCGCAATACCATCAATTCGGGCTTTAATTTTGTCGAGTACGTCAGGCAAGTGCTCGTCAGGATATATCTCCATAGTTACCCGACCTGACCCTCTAAAAGAGCGGCCTACTGACTTTTTAATTTCAGTCACATCGGCTAGCGCTTCTTCAATTTTAATGATGATATTTTCTTCAATCTCCTTCGGTGATGCACCTGGGTAAGACACAGATGCATTGATATAATTAATCTCAATGTTAGGGAACATCTGCTTTTGAATAGTGGAGTAGCTTATGAGCCCCATAATGATGATAAAGCCCATTAGCAGGTTTGCAGCCACAGGGTTTTGCGCAAAAAATGAGATGAGGCCGCCAGGCAACGGCTGATTATCTGGATTGAGTGCTGGGTTATCTACTGTGCTGTCTGCTGCTTTATCTGATTTGCCGTCATTTGTTTGATTATCCATGTGCCTACTCCCTAGCCTTGGTTAAAAGAAAGAAGAGCCTGCTCTGGTGTTTTCACCTTCACCTGCATGCCATTTTGTGGATATTCAGGTAAGTCTTTTACCATCAGTTCTTCAGCTGCGATACCATCTGAAATAAAGAAGAAACTGCCTTCTTCACGAATCACTTCGACACTGCGCGCTCTTAATTGTTGATTTTCATCTAGTAACCATATTTTACGATTATTAACTAATGACTGAGGTACCTTGTAAACACTTTGCAATTGCTTGCCTTTAATTTGTACTTCAACGTAAGAACCAAATTTAATGGTAGGGCCTGCACTGTCGAGACTGTATGGGTCATCAATCCGAATCACTAAATGCATCATACGAGTAGATTCATCAAGCACACCTAAATCTCTTGATACGAAGCCTGAACGCTGCACCGGCACCCGTTCTTTTGTTGTGATCACTGCTTCGCTACCGTTCATTTGTTCCTGTAAAAATGGACGGTCAAAGCCGGCAATTGGGATAACAACCTCCGCACTTTCAATATTACTCAAGGTGGCAACCTGGCTACCAGCACTTAAGTATTGGCCTAATCCAATGGTACGCTTCATCACTAGGGCGTCGTAAGGGGCGCGTATTTGTGTTTTTGCTAAATCTCGATTGGCGATGCGAAGTTGAGCTTGTGCAGATTTAAGTTGGGCTTGGGCGCTAAGTACTTGAGGTATACGAAGATACAAGTCACTTACCTGAGCCTGAGGTAAACTCTTCGATTCACGTTTAGCTACCTGTTGACGAGCGAGTTCTTCGATGAGGGTAGCTTCAGCCAAACTAACCTGTGCTTGCGCTTGTAATACAGCTGCTTCATAAGCATCTGCTTCAATACTAAATAACACGTCACCGCGTTCAACCACGCCACCTTCAACAAATAGTGGATTCCAGCTCACCACTTCTCCGCTAACTTGCGCTGCTATGATGGTTTGTTCTAAGGGTTTCACTTCACCAAAACTAGAAATGATGATGTCATGATTAATCGGAATTAGCGTTTGCACACTGACCAAAGGACGACCATCTTCTGGCGCTTTTTCTACCTCATCTTTAGCCGTCGCTTGGATAGCTTGGTTGACACCAAAAGCTAAGGCAATAATTGCTAAGAAAGAAGCGGTCTTGATCAATTTTGCTTTCATGTTGATTTCCTAATTGTAAACGCTGTCAGTATAATATAAGGCTTCTGTTTACAAGGTATGTGCCAAATGTAATGAAGTATTAAAATTAGTACTTAGCCGTGATTTTTAGTGGCTTGTAGGGAATCGTAAAATTGACATAAAAAAAGACCATCATTTAAAGATGGTCTTTTTTACTAAAACTTAACTAATTTGCTTAAACGTTAGCTAATTATTAATAGTCTGCGTTACCGGGGGTGCGTGGGAAAGGAATCAACTCGCGCACGTTTTGTACACCGGTGATATAAGCAACTATACGCTCAAATCCCATACCAAAGCCTGCGTGCGGGACCGTGCCATAGCGGCGTAAATCTCGATACCAATCGTAATCCTCTGGATCCAAGTTCATTTCCGCTAGTCTGCGATCAAACACATCGAGGCGTTCTTCACGCTGAGAGCCCCCAATGATTTCACCAATACCTGGTGCTAATACATCCATCGCTGCTACTGTTTTACCATCATCGTTGATACGCATATAAAACGCTTTGATGTCTTTTGGATAGTTTTGCATGATGACCGGAGCACCTACGTGTTCTTCAGCGATATAACGCTCATGCTCAGAGGATAAATCAACACCCCATTCCACAGGGAACTCGAAGCTTCGTCCGCTATTTTTTAAAATTTCAATCGCATCGCTGTAGTCCATACGAACAAAATCAGAATCAATTACAGCCTGCATGCGTTTAATAACTTCTTTGTTGACGCGTTGTTCAAAAAACGCAAGGTCATCTCCGCGCTCGCTGATAACTGCTTTAAAAATATATTTTAGTAAGTCTTCGGCCAACTGAGCAATGCTCGCTAAATCGGCAAAGGCAATTTCTGGTTCAATCATCCAGAACTCTGCCAAATGACGGCTTGTATTTGAGTTTTCAGCTCTAAAGGTAGGCCCGAAAGTATAAACTTTTGACATCGCCGCGCAGTAAGTTTCTACGTTCAACTGCCCAGAGACCGTTAAGAAGGTTTCTTTTGAAAAGAAGTCTTTACTGTAGTCAACTTGACCATGCTCATCTTTTGGCACATTCATCATGTCTAAGGTAGACACACGAAACATTTCACCAGCGCCTTCAGTATCTGCACCGGTTAGAATTGGAGTATTAATCCAGCAGTAACCTTGTTCATGAAAGAAACGGTGCACGGCTTGAGCAACACAGTTGCGTACCCGCGTGACAGCACCAATGATGTTTGTGCGTGGACGCAGATGCGCATGCTCGCGCAAATACTCTATGCTGTGGCGTTTTGCTGCCATAGGGTAGGTGTCGGGATTCTCTACCCAACCCACAACGGTAATCTCGCTAGCTTCAATTTCAATGGCTTGGCCTTTGCCTTCAGACTGTTTGACAGTACCTGTAGCAGTTAACGAGCAACCAGTGGTGAGCTTAACAATATCAGCATAGTTTGAAAGGGTATTTAGTGCCACAACTTGCACTGGGTCAAAGCAACTGCCATCGTGCAGTGCGATGAACGACAAGCCCGCTTTTGAATCTCGCTTCGTGCGAACCCAACCCTGAACTTCAACAGTGCTACCAACGGAATATTTTCCAGCCAAAACATCGGCGACTGGGGCTTTACTCATAGGGGACTCCATATCATAAACTCAAGAGACAATTGCAGGCTCAGGAAGGTGACGCGCGACTGACTCGAATAAAAAAGACAAAGAATTTATTATTCTTGGTCGTATTATTAATCTAAGCGCCCTAGTATACTTATCCCAAATGAGTATGCCACTAGTCAAAGCTGTTTATGCAAAATAAAAGCGAAAAGTCTGAAGTAGTTCGCGAGATTGATTTAAAAATGCCATCGGTAAGGCGCGAACGACGAAAAAAAAGCCGTTCTGAAGATATTTTATATCGGGCTGCGGTGAGTCTGAACTTATTTGCTTGGACTCTGCTCCTCATAGCACTAATAGTTTTTCATTATGCTAGACCAGAGTTTATAACGGGTTTACAAAATTATTGGGATATTGATGGTCGCGACTTTTGGCACAACGACAAACTTAATTGGTTGTTAATACTGCTTGAAACCTGTTTGCTAATGAGCTTTTTCACTGTAGTTATCCGTGCTCGTCGTAATCGCCGAAAAGCAGATCAGTTTGGTATGAATGTGTTGGTATTACTGCTCATTTCTTTAATCAGCTTGGCCACTATTTACACTATTATTTAAAAGCTCCATGTAGCTTGTTGGTAATTAGCAACAAGTGACTTTAGCGAAGCTTATAAACCTATTCATGCGGCCTAGCCATATATCCTGGTCATATTCCCACTTAATTTGTGAACTAATAGACCGGTATTAGCCATCCTTCCTATTATGACTGTCTCTTTTAAGTAACGAAATTCATCGCTGAAGCGCACCTCATATTTTTTATGCATATGATTTTAAACGATTAAGTTTGGTTGGCATAAGAATTGAAAGGTGTGTTTGATACTCATTGTTGACAACAATAATCGATATCGGTTTGAAAAGGTTTAGTGGGGCGCTTTGCTTTGCGAGTGGCGGGTGTCCCCTTTTTATTCTCTTTTTATTAGCGCGATATCTAGTTGATGCAAAGACATTGCTGTGCAATGCTAGCGCCTGTTGAGCCTTATCTCGAGCAGATATCCAGAGCCAACAGCCCTCAATAACAAGGACGAGTCGATAATTAACGTGCAGATACGCTCACTTAAACAGTTAGTGCTTGGAAGCTACATGGTAGCGCTGATCCCTTTAATTGCTCTGCTATGGCAGAGTCAGCAGGACTTTGATGACGTTAGCGACATCACAACCGTCAACACCCAATTTTTTGTATCCGTTGCAAGTGAATTAAGGGATTTGGAGCTAATAGGGCAAGATGTGGAGCGTCTTATCAAGCAATATCAAGTCTTGCCTAATGCGCAATTAGACGAGCTGGCAGATTTTGCTATTGTTCGATTTGAAGATAAGCTCGAATTTTTATGTAACGTGTTGGGTAATTTGCCAGAATGTTCAGTCATTACTGCCCATATTACAAAACTACGAGACTATGCAGATTTTAATGATTCCTTAGTGATTAATGCTCATTTAGCGCGCTTTGCAAACTCAGTTGATATAGTTAAAGAACAGGTAAATGGTGCAGTTGCTGTGCGCATTGCTGAGCAACAAGCACATTTAGACAGTATTCAAAAACGACAGGGTTGGTCCACTGGTGTGCTTGTGTTGCTGTCCTTAGCGCTAATATTAGTAGCGGCTCAACTTATTATTAAGCCGGTGAGAAAATTACAAGAAATCATTCGTGCTATAGCATCCTCCAGCCATAAGCTTCCAAACAAATCAGAGTCCGCACCAAAGGAGCTAATGGCAGTAGAAAAAGACCTATTCTGGTTAAACGGTAGACTACAACAGCTAGAGAAAGTCCGTACTGCGCTTTTACGTCATGCATCGCATGAATTGAAAACGCCACTTGCTAGTATAAAAGAAGGCTGTGCAATATTGGAAACGGAGGTGGTTGGAAAGTTGTCTGACGGCCAATCTGAAGTAGTTGGTTTGTTAAATACTTCTACTGAGCGTCTCAATTTATTGGTTGTTAAATTACTTGATTATAATTCTTTGCTACAGCAAGCAGAGCCTAATTTTAGAGCCCTGAATATTGAAGAAATGATAGATGATTGTGTGTCTGAATATCAGTTATTATTAGCACAAAACGACCAATTGATTAATGTAGAAGTTTTCCCCGGTATTAATGTTAGTAGTGATGCCGAGCTTTTGCGCAGAATTTTAGATAACTTGGTGTCTAATGCGATTGCTTATGCAACAGTATCGAGCACTATTGTAGTGAGAGTGACGCAAAATGCCCAATTTGTGTTACTTGATGTTCTCAACGATGGAAATCCAATCAACGCTAATATCCGGGCAGAGATTTTTGAACCTTTCAAGCGTGGTGGTGACAAACGAAACGATAAAGTAATGGGAGCGGGTCTAGGCCTTTCAATAGTGGCCGATTGTGCCCGCTTGCTCAATGGTGATGTCACTATTGTCGATGTAAATGAGGCTGCGGTATGTTTTCGCGTCCGTTTACCAAGGAGCGTTTAATGATAAGAATCATATTGCTTATATTCGTCATATTTGCGCTATCGGGTTGTGAAATCTTGCAACAAAAACTGGGACAAAAAGCGCCTGTATCGACCTCTACCGGATCATATTTATGCGAAAGTGAGCGCTCTGTAGAACTGTTTGCAGAGTTTTGTAATGTTCAAGCTTGGTGTGATTTCCTTATTGATAACGACCCGCTAGCTTGGTCGCAACGCAACGACTTAATAAAATCTATGGGCAATGAGCTTAATCTAGAGCCAAGGCTGAGACTGCAGCAGGTGCTGCTGAGTCAAGGGCCTGATACACCTTATGCTAATCGACTAAGAGCGCAGAAATGGATCGATAACTTGCAGCCAAAAATGGATGTAAGGATGCAACAATTACTAAAATTAATGGTGTTTGAGCCATCGCAACAAATTTTAGAATTAGAGTCGGCGATTACGATTTTAACGCGTTTGAATACTCGGCAAGAAAAGACAATTGAAGAGCTCGAGGAGATGCTTAGCATTCGTAAGCAAGAACTTGAAAAACAGCGTGATCAAGTAGAGCAACTACTAAAAATTGAAGCCAGCATGTCTGAACAAAAAAGGAGCAACTAAGCTTGAGTGTTGAGTCAGAGTTACAATTAGAGAAAGCCCCAAAACTGTTATTAGTCGATGATGACGAAAGCCTCTTGCGCTTAATGTCTATTCGTTTGAAAGCAGAAGGCTTTGATGTCACTAGTGTCGACAACGGCACACAAGCCCTAAGACTCATGTTTAACAATGACTTTGATGTCGTCCTGAGCGATTTGCGCATGCCCGGTATGGACGGCTTATCATTATTTGATGAAATTTTACAGCAACAGCACGACCTACCTCTTATTTTGATGACCGCACATGGCACCATTAAAGAAGCAGTTGCAGCCACACAACGTGGTGTATTTAGCTTTTTAACTAAGCCTGTAGACCATGACGAATTGCGTCGTATTTTATTAAAAGCCATTGCTCAAACGACCAAGAATGAACTTGGCGATTGGTGTTCTGCAATTATTACTCGTTCTCCCGACATGATTAAGCTTTTGAAACAAGCAGAACAGGTCGCGGATAAAAACGTAAGTGTATTGATAAACGGCGCTAGCGGCACCGGCAAAGAACTTTTAGCAAAAGCGATTCACAAAGCCTCTGGGCGCAAAGATAAACCCTTTGTGGCCATTAATTGTGGCGCATTGCCTGAAAATTTGCTTGAGTCAGAGTTGTTTGGTCATGCCAAAGGGGCATTTACAGGCGCAGTGCAGGCTAATCCTGGTCTGTTTAGAGAAGCTGATGGTGGTACCTTATTTTTAGATGAAATTGGCGATATGCCGATGGCGTTGCAAGTTAAACTTCTTCGTGCATTGCAGGAGCGCTCTGTGCGCCCTGTAGGTAGCACGACTTCGATAGATGTAGACGTTAGATTGATATCTGCGACGCATAAAAACCTGCAAATTGCGATGCAGGAGAATGAATTTAGAGAAGACTTATATTACCGTTTAAACGTGGTGAATTTAGACATTCCAAGACTTAAAGATCGTTTTGAAGATATCCCCTTATTGGCTGATCATCTACTTAAGGAAAGTGCGCAAAAACACGGTATTAACGTGCTTAAATTTGCTGATGATGCAATTAGCCGATTAACTAAAGCCGATTGGCCAGGTAATGTCAGGCAGCTCGTAAATGTCGTAGAGCGCTGTGTTGCCTTAACCAACTCTAAAATTATTCCGGTCACGTTAGTTGAACAAGCGCTGTCGCAAGAGACAGAGTATTGGCCAACCCTAACTGAGGCGAGAGATTCATTTGAATATCGTTACTTATGCCGGTTATTGCAACTTACTGACGGCAACGTTACACGAGCTTCAGACTTGGCTGGGCGAAACCGCACCGATATGCATAAGCTAATGAAAAAGCATGGTCTTAATGCTGCTGATTTCAGAGCGGCCGAGTAAGGAGCTTGCGGAATACCTTCGCATAATAAGCTTACTTAACCTACCTTTTGTACGCCATAGTGAATCGCAGCAATTAGTGTGTCGATTTGCTCAGGCTCACAGATAAAAGGCGGCATCACATAAATGAGTTTACCAAAGGGGCGTATCCACGCTCCTTTTTCAATAAAGTACTTCTGTATTTCAGCCACATTCACCGCTTGCTTCATTTCAACAACTCCAATGGCTCCTAAACACCTTACATCAGCTACTGACGCAAGTTCTTGTAGAGGCGATAAACCTTCTTTTAGCTGCCTCTCGATATTATGTACTCGCGTTTGCCAGTCATTGTTAAGCAGTAAATCAATACTAGCTTTTGCCACCGCACACGCTAAAGGATTTCCCATGAAGGTTGGCCCATGCATAAATACACCGGGCTCGCCTTCACAGACGCCTTGTGCGACTTGTTCGGTGCAAAGTGTCGCGGCCAAGGTCATGTAGCCCCCTGTTAGGGCTTTGCCGAGACATAGAATGTCAGGGCTTATATTGGCATGTTCACAGGCAAAGAGTTTGCCTGTGCGGCCAAAGCCGGTCGCAATTTCATCACAAATTAACAATACGTCAAATTCGTCACAAAGCTCGCGGCACTGCCTTACATATTCACTATGATACAGCCGCATTCCCCCTGCGCCTTGCACCACAGGCTCTAAAATAATCGCCGCTATTTGATGATGGTGTTGTTCTAAAATTTCGCGCATGGGTGCAATTTCGTCTGGATGCCAGCTTTGTCCAAACGGAATTTGCGGGGCAGGTGCAAAATAATGCTCAATTAAGGTCTTTTTAAATAGGCTGTGCATACCGTTAACGGGGTCGCATACCGACATTGCTGCAAAGGTATCACCATGATAGCCGCCCCTGGTTGTGAGCAGCTTTGACTTTTCGGGACGTCCTTGGCAAGCCCAGTATTGAATCGCCATTTTAATGCCCACCTCAATAGAGACCGATCCTGAATCGGCTAAAAATATTCTATTGAGACCTTCGGGCACAATGTCTAACAGGGTACGGCACAATTCGACAGCAGGCTTATGAGTAATGCCACCGAACATCACATGCGAAAAGCGTTCAATTTGCTCATGTGCAGCTTGGTTGATGATTGGGTTGCTGTAACCATGAATGGCTGCCCACCATGATGACATCCCGTCCACCAATACTTCACCAGAAGCCAGAGTGAGCTCGGCACCTTTTGCTTGTGTTACCTCGTAGCACGGGAGCGGAGATATAGCTGAAGTGTAGGGGTGCCAGATATGTTGGCGATCAAATTCGATGTTATTCACATTATTGCTCAATTATTAACCAGTGGTAAAACTTTTACTCTCACTAAGATTGACAAAGCGACTAGGGTGCATAGACTAGAGCCATTATTGTATTGAGTAAACCTTTTTATGTCTGTGAATATCCAAGTAACACCTCGCCACAATTGGACTTTAGATGAAGTCAATGCCCTGTTCGCCATGCCCTTCAATGATTTACTTTTTGAGGCGCAGTCAATTCATCGTAAGCACTTTGACCCTAATTATGTTCAGGTGAGCACATTGCTATCGATTAAAACGGGTGCCTGTCCAGAAGACTGCAAATATTGCCCCCAAAGTGCCCGTTATGACACGGGCCTAGAAAAAGAACGTTTACTGGAAATTTCTAAAGTCATTGAGCGAGCAAAAGAAGCCCGTGCTGCTGGCTCCACGCGTTTTTGTATGGGGGCTGCTTGGCGTAATCCAAAAGACCGAGATATTCCTTACGTGGCCGAGATGATAAAAGAAGTAAAGTCATTGGGCCTTGAAACCTGTATGACCCTTGGTATGCTGACGCGTGATCAAGCTGTCGCGCTAAAGCAAGCTGGACTAGATTACTATAATCACAATCTTGATACATCGCCTGAGTTTTACGGTGAAATTATTACTACTCGGACTTACCAAGACCGTTTAGATACTCTCAAATATGTACGCGATTCAGGCATGCACGTTTGCTCGGGCGGTATAGTGGGCATGGGAGAGACAGCAAACGACCGTTCAAGCCTATTGATTCAACTGGCAAATTTGGAGCAACAACCTGAAAGTGTACCAATCAATATGCTAGTAAAAGTGAAAGGAACTCCTCTTGATAGTGTTGAAGATTTAGAGCCTTTTGAATTCATTCGCACTATTGCTGTCGCCCGCATTATGATGCCACAAAGCTTCGTCAGGCTATCTGCCGGCAGAGAGTCGATGAACGAGCAAATTCAAGCATTGTGCATTATGGCTGGAGCAAATAGCATATTTTATGGCTGTAAACTTTTAACCACCTCTAACCCTGAAACCCATGAAGATGTGATGCTGTTTAAAAAGTTAGGGATTAATTCAAAACAAACTAAAAGTTTTTCTGATGAGGCCTATGCCGCTGCCTTGCACGACGAAATTGAGCAAAACAGTCAAGCCAATCTGTTTGTTGATGCTACCCAAACATCAAAAAGTGCCGACAAGCAAGCTTCTGATGCTTAGCCATGACCTTTACTTTTGTCAAAACCGCGCTCGATGAGCGCCAAGAACAGGGCTTGTTGCGCAAGCGTAGACTTGTTTCGAGCACTCGCGACGGCTTGGTTAACATCGATGGCAACGCTTGTTTAAACTTTGCCAGCAATGATTATTTAGGCTTAAGCCAGCACCCTGACGTACTTCAAGCTTTTGTTGAAGGACTTGCTGAATACGGCGCCGGTAGTACTTCTTCACCCGCTGTGTGCGGGCACATGCTGCCGCACCTTCAGCTTGAAGAGGCGCTCTGCGCACTGTTAAATAAGTCCTCGGTACTGTTATTTAACAGTGGCTTTGCTGCCAACCAAGCGCTCTGCCAAGCATTATTCAACAGCTCTCCTTCAGCATCTATTGGCAATACTACTAAAACGCGTACAGGTCATGATCAAAAAGCATTTATCTTGAGTGATAAACTCATGCATGCGTCGTTTTTAGAAGGGGCTATGCACACGTCCGCTCGCTTGATGCGCTTCAAGCACAACGATATTCATCACCTTGCGTCACGTTTAGAGAGTTGTTTAGGCGATACCCTAGTAGCCACAGAAGGTGTATTTAGTATGGATGGCGACCTTGGCCATGTAGCCAAGATTCAGAATCTTATCGCGCAACAAGCTTCGCCGTACCAAAGGCAGTTTTTAGTAGATGATGCCCATGCTTTTGGTGTAATTGGTGAAAATGGCCTTGGCAGTGTTGAACAAACAGGCGTTAATGCAGATTCAATAGATATTATTATGGCCACCTTTGGCAAAGCACTCGGTACCGCCGGCGCTTTTATTGCCGGTGATTCTGCGCTTAACGAATTCCTGATAAATTTTGCCAAACATTATGTGTACAGCACTGCAATGCCGCCAGCTCAAGCAGTGGCAACATTAAAGAGCTTGCAAATTATGTCTGTTGGCAAAGAACGCGAGCAATTGAAAGAAAACATTAATACGTTTACATCGCTTGCCAAAAGCAAAGGGCTTTTCCTAATGGAATCAAGCACAGCCATTCAACCATTGCTTATAGGCGACGCTGTTGCATGTATGCAAGCATCTGAGAAACTGATGACCCTTGGCATTTTTGTGCCGGGTATTCGTCCTCCTACCGTTGAAAAGGGTAAAGCAAGACTGCGCATTACCTTAAGTGCTTTGCACTCTCAGCAAGATATTCAAGCCTTAGTAGATGCGCTATGCATTGTGCGCGATCAGCAAGGGTGGGGCGTGTGAGTCTTGCCAAGATAGTGGATCAAGACATCAAACATATCATAGCAAAGCGTTTTGGTGATGCCGCGCACAAATATGATAAGCATGCCCTAGTGCAGCAAGAAGTCGCGGACAGTTTACTTGCCTGGTCTTCTTTTGGTTGCGCAAACATCAGCAAAGGCGGTGTGGCTGCTGACATAGGTTGTGGCACGGGCTATTTAAGTCATCAAGTAAGTAGGCACTTTGATCAGTGGCTTAATGTGGATATCGCCAAAGGCATGCTGCAAGCAGGCAAAAACCTCGCGGATGTTAGGCTTTTTAGTCCTGAAAGTATGCCTAGGCCAAGTCTTGCTAATCAAAGCTTTATTGTTGGCGATGCTGAGCAACTTCCTCTTAAGGATGAAAGTATTGATGTAATGCTTTCGAGCATGGCTTTACAGTGGTGCCGAAATCCTCAAACCTTGATGGAAAAGCTGCACGGCGCTTTAGTGCCTCAAGGTAAAGCGATTTTAGCGATTATGGTTTCCCCTTCATTTACCAGTCTATCTCAGGCTTGGAAATCTCTTGGTATAGCGCCCAGAGTAAATACCTTTGCAACTTCAGCGCAATGGTTAGATGCAGCAAAATCCTGTAAGTGGCAAGTAAATAGTCATCAGGCCTGTTTTTTTACTGAACATGAAAACGTAAGTGCCATGCTTAAATCAATTAAGACGGTAGGGGCCAATGCCCTTATTGATAAATCGAGTCGTAAGGCTTTTAGTAAAACTGAACTTATGTCTTTAGATGCATACTTTGAAGCCCAGCTCAGCCACACATTAGATTACCAAGTCTTGTTTTTAGAGTGTCAAAAGCAGGCTTAATTAAGCATTATTAAAAGCAGAGACGAGTGCGATGAAAAAAAATATCTTTTTTATTACTGGTACCGACACCGATGTTGGAAAAACGTATGTGAGCGATTTGTTGTTGCACGCCATTCTAAAGGCTGGAAAATCAACATTAGGTTTCAAGCCTATTTCTGCAGGATGTGAGCAAACACCCGATGGCTTGCGTAACGAGGATGCACTAGTTTTAAAAGCGGCTAGCTCTATAAACGCTCAATATGAGCACGTAAACCCGATTGCGTTTGCTCCCCCCATCGCGCCGCATATTGCTGCAGAGCAAGTTGGGCAATCGATTGATTTAGGGGCATTACAAACGCACTATGAAACGATACAGCGCTATCAAGCCGATGTACTATTGATTGAAGGTGCTGGTGGATGGCGTTTACCGTTAAATCGCAAGGGTACTTACCTGTCTGATTTTGTCTTACAAAACCAACTTCCTGTTATTCTAGTGGTGGGTATGCGCTTAGGGTGTCTAAATCATGCCATACTAACGCTACAATCAATACAACGAGATGGATTGCAGTGTGTAGGTTGGATAGCTAACCAATTAAGTGATGATATGCCAGTATATGAGGACAACCTTGCGACACTTCGTGAGATTATGCCGGCACCACTGATTGCTCACGTGCCCTACATGCCCTCGATAAAAAAGACTGATAAAGCAAGCGCAATGCACCAACTTGAAGGCTTTGCTGAGGTTTTTGCACTTTAAATGCTTAAGGATATGATGTAAATCAAGGTTAGCTTTCTAGCTTTTAGGTAGCATTACCTCATCTTAAATGCTTGCACGAATACTTGCTCAAATATTAGGCTGAGTAATGTGTTTAACCTAAAACGAGAGGTGCTAAATATGTCTGACGAAGCATTAATTCGCTTGCTCAAAATTATGATGCTCACCGGTATTAGTCTTATTTTATTAGGCATCTACTTTCACATGTACAACGAGACAATAGAAGGTATGGGCGTAACCGGAATTTTGATTTCAGCATGCACCGTTGCTATCGGCATGATCATGTCATTACCGACTAAGATGTTTTTGACCTTTTTACTGGTAAAGCGAGAGCAAGACCAAAATAAACAAGCCAAAGATTTAGAGCACAATAAATCG
>Ga0307966_1001969_pt1 | contig 15894 bp, 19 predicted proteins | sample OrgLakmetagen646_FD_203141 | JGI IMG/M metagenome (GOLD analysis project Ga0307966, IMG submission 203141) | Saline water microbial communities from Organic Lake, Antarctica - #646 | ecosystem: Environmental > Aquatic > Non-marine Saline and Alkaline > Saline | place: Antarctica: Organic Lake... | reverse complement strand
AAGCAAGATGTTGCCTGTTTTTAGATCACGGTGGACTACACCGCTTGCATGCAGATAGGCCATTGCATCAGCAATCTGCCTGCCTAAGCTCAGCACCTGAGAAGTGACACAGGAAGGGCTGCTGATGTGTGTAATGTGTGATCATTTTTGAAATGAAGGCAAAAAAAGCACCCTTATAATGTAAGACAATGGAAGTGCTCGAGACCAGTGCCTCAGGATAATCATGATTAGATAACAGTGCTAATCTACACTCGGCAGTACGTGCCTGACTGTAAGGAAGCCCAACCTTGTCCTTGCTGTGTGAGTGCAGCAAGGACAGAAGTGAGCCATTTTTGGCCAGCTGCTCCTGTTTTGACACAAAGCAGACAAAACAGGCCACATTTGATCTGTCTGGAGTGTCAGTCACCCAAATACAGGATGTTGCGTGTGCAAGGAGAAACAGACATGGACGACTGAGAACATGGATGATTGCACAATGCAGCTACACAAATGGTAATTTTGCATTCAATATACGATTTTGGGCAAACCTTGATGCTGTTGGACACTTTCTCTGGGCTAGGCCACAATGGGTCTGGGTTAGGCCAGTGCCCAAACTCACCACTATGTACACGTTAGGCGGCGCAAGGCAAGCACCCATAAAAGAAACTACGTGCGGGTGCTGCAGACGACTGAGGACCTGGGTATCAGGAACATAGCGAGGTGTAATGGTCGTGAAGAAAACTGAGTTCAGGGGTAGGGTAACACACGAGACTCGGATTTGTAGGTGATGCAAAGTCAGCTTCTTAGCAATCGTTGCTCTGTTTCCCCATCTTATTTCATTTCACAAAGCTTGCCATTCTTGGCAACAAAATTTTTCTCACCTCGTGCACCTCACAAAGCAAGCAAAATGAAGTGGCTCTTTAAATGAATGACCGCAGCTAGACAGGAACCACAGCGATGCTGAATGTAGTCATTTGAGTCTGTTGTCCTATTTTTATCTAAACCATTAGCATTATTTAAATAAGCTAGAGAGAGCCAGGTTTTCTGCTCTTAGGAAATTTTATACAAAAGCTACCCACAAAATGAAGGCAAGTCCCCACATTAACATGCTTCCCTTTGCTTGAGCATCAACTTCACCCTTTGCGATCTGTGCTGCTAACACAAAGGGCACCACCGCACCTGAATCTCCTGCTTGAGAGCATCTAGCGAGCGCGAGCTGTAGGCCCCCCCCTCAGCATCCATAAGTCGCACGACTTTTACTGCCACACTGACACCTGACGCAGCCTCTGGAGTAGCATGTAATATGTGAGATGGCAGTGAGGAGGAGGAGGAGGGCATGGCTAATACACACACTGGTTGCGGTTGTGGAACTTATTTGTTGCAGCGTGCTTTTTGACGCAGGTACGGGGAAGTCCGGATTTAAGGCTGACTAAGGGCTTTGTTTTTGACATGTACATTGTTTTCTTGTCCTTTGCTGCAGCAGTTGTCAGGTGCATTCACCAGAAAAATATACAACTATGGGGGCAAGAAGGAAGCAGCTGCACAAAAGGCCGCACAGAGACAGAAAGCGTTTGCGCTGGTCACCTGCTGGCTTTGTGGCAAGAACACTGGGAGGTGCGTGCAGCCATCTTGCAGCATACACCGTGCCAAAGTTGCCACTGCCAATCTTGCGCTCCAGGACGAGGTCCTTTGAAAAGTTGATGGAGGGCCAGATACGACTTGGTTGCTCTGGACAAGGCTGACTGCTTTGGGGCATGATATGAAGGGAGATGGCGGTGAGTGAACGGGTCAGAGAGAGGGGTAAAATGTAGAGGTTTTTCCGTTAAGATGTGCAACTCATAGATCATGACTGATCATGCTATGGGCTGACCTACGTAGGAATTTTAAACCGTAGGGCTCCCACGTCTACTTTGTTCTGCTTAACTGCAGTGCTGTAGACTGGACGCGATGGATAAGCAAGCCATGATGCTACTTTACTTACCTTGGCTTTAGGTGTGCTGGAACGACTGGATCAGCGCCTGCTGGAGATGCTTGCACTACTGTGTGAGAGGAGGTGTCGTGCTGCTGGCTCTGCAGCTGCTCATCTTGCCCAGCTGCCCCTCTCAATCCAGCATCATGAGACCAGATGCCACCTGCGCCGGTATTGCTGGCATGGACTGTGGTGTCCTGCCGTGGGCAGCTGGCAGTGCATGTGTACGCAGAAGAAATGCTTCTATGCAGCGCCAGTATCTCAATCTCTGGCTGAACCATGAAGCTCACGTCACTTGCATGCTGGGCATAGAGTGGAAGGGGCGGCGCATAACAATGCTGCTGCTGTTGCTGATGAAAGTGTTGCTGCACCTGAGAAACTGGCATACCCCCCTGTCCCTGTAAGTGCTGAGTTCCCTCGGCAGCTTTTGGTGTGGAAACGGAAAGGGTAGGGGAAGCCCTTGCTGCTCTGAAGCACATCCAGGGAGCGTGCTGGGCAGGAGGGTCTAGATCACTTGTTTGGGTCCTAAGCAGATCTTGGAACATGGGCAGGCATGACACCTGACACACCAGAGGTTGACAGTTATGATGTTAGTTTAATGAAGCACCAAAAAAACTGCTGAGCACAAACTGCAATATGCAAGGCACAGACCGGTTCCTGTGGTATTTGTAATGATAAGCTATATTTGAAGTAATGAGAAGCGCTCCACTATAATTCTATTCAGAGGACTAACCTAGACAGAGGACTAACCCTATGCTATATTGGACTACAGCCCTCATGCCCGGTGCCTTTTCTTTATTGCTGACCTGTCGTGCAAGACGCTTGATGACGCCTTGGCTGCCACTGCCACCGCCACTGCTCAGACTGGCAGTGCTCTTGCTGCGAGCTGAGGTGCTGAGACCTTGTGTTACGCTGCTCTGGGACACAGCCTGCTGAGGCTGTGTGCACACAACTCCCTCCAGCTCCCGTGTGCTGTGCTGCTTTCCCTGTGAAAGATGTAAGCAAGACGTAACACTCACAGATATTTTGTGTTTGCTTTTGACCTTTTCTTTTCTTTATAGTGGAAGAGTTTTACAGTACCCGGTGTCAAAGCGACTCCCTTTCCTTAATTATTGTGGGGAGTGGTTCCACTGCCCGCATGGTTTTTCTTTTTTCTTTCTTCTTTAGAATCTCTGAGACCTCTGTATCTATGTTACAATGGTATGAGGTATGATACTCAATGTATAATCACACACATCATTACCAGCTCCACACATTGCTAACCAACGAGTTTTGGCAAATTCAGCGTGACACCCTTCTGTTTGAGACCAAGTCCTGGATGAGCCTGAGATCCAGCTAAATACCATTACGGATCAGCACAACATGTTTGCATCAACCTTCTGTACAGTACTCTAGGGTGTTTGTGACGGTATTGCACCCTGATCCTTTCATGTACCTTACAGTATTGCACCCTGATCCTTTCATGTGCCTTACAGTATTGCACCCTGGATCCTTTTATGTACCTGGGTCTTACGTCTCAGCTGATTTAAAAGCTTGCCTCAAAGCCCTGCATGTCAATTGAGTGACGGTAGCTTGCAAACTAAACAGCTTGAGTCCAATTCCGGGCTTAACCGCCTCCTCCTCCTCCTCCTCAATTCATGCAGTAAGTGGCCTTTCTTAATTTCTTCTCATCAACTTGCACCCATCTCATTTATCCTCTTCCAGCCCTCATAGTAGGAAGTTTTCCATCCCCCCTTGACCTATGTAACACGCCAGAAACAAAAAGTACCTTCTCCAATACTTCTTTGTGCGCACAAGGTGTCCAAATGACGGATATCCACCCACTTCCCTACCTGTGAAAGTGACTCATCTTCTCTGTGGTATTCTTGTCTTCTAGCCGTATTGCTGGTAGGAAGGGAGCGGTGTGAGTGTATGTGGGTTCCAAGAGGGACGCCACTTGGCACACACTGGTGTTGATGCTGTGGCTGCTCCTCCTGCACTTGCCTCTCTTGCACTCCACTCTCCTTCCCTCCTTGACCCAAGCCCTGATTTCCCTGCTTGCTGCTCATCCACCCCTTATCCTCACCAGCCCCTTCCAGCTGACTCCGGCTCCCGCAGACACCCAAATCTTGCCCAGCTGCCCCTTTCCAGCCTGCATCATACTTTGCTGGATCCAAAACAGATAGTTGTCCACCATCCAGGACAAGCTGTACAGAGTACAGGAGAGAAAGGCCCTTATTATTTGACAGAGTTGTAGGCATAAGAAGAGCAAGCCGTGTGATTTAGCCGCGGCGTTCATGTTCCTAGACTACTCCGTAATCAATCTAGTTGTTTCCTGTCATCGTGTTGCAAGACCAAGCAAGCTGCACGAGTACATTTTTTTGAACACCTTAACAACAACTTCCCACTGAATCAAGTCAGCCTCTTGGCCTGCGCAGTCTGTCGGTCTGCGTAACACTGTACATACCTGATGCTCAGCAAAGGCTCGGTGCCGTCTTGCTGCCTTCCTCTGGCTCGAGCACGCTACAACTGCAATTACAGCCAAGAGAACTACCCCACCAATGACAGCGGGAGCTGCAATTTTGGTTACCTCTACTTCACGGGCCCCACTGCTGCTGCTGCTGCTGCTGCTGCTGCTATCATCGCTATCTGTATTCCCTGCACCATCTGCATCGTGATCTCCCGCCCCTCCATCATCAGACCCACCATCACCTGACCCATCACCAGCTCCGTCTGAACCTCTTTGGCCATCATTGTTACCACTGTCACTACCAGGACCAGGGCCAGGACCAGGGCCAGGGGGAGATGAGGGGGTATTTGAAGAAGGTGGTGGGGACGGCACAGGAGGTGGGGAGGGCGTGAACTCACTCCTTTGCCCACTCCCTTTCTGGTCTTCGCTTTTATTGCTCTCATCCTCACTGCTCCCATCCTCTCCCTCAACCCCATCCCACACGTCCTTTGGGCTGAATCCTGCTGCAGACTGTCCCTGACGACCTTTTTGAGGGTCAGAATCACCAGGGAACCAGGTGCTGCTGTGATTGCCGCTGCTGTTCCTGCTGCTACTGCTGCTGCTGCTCTCATCATTGATCTGCTCGTCAGGGTCAGGCTCTGTTGGTTCTGGGACCCAATAAGTGCTGTTCGTGGTGGACGGATTATCATCGGCTCCGTTTCTAAAATCAGGGCTCCCACAGCACCAGAGAGACATACACAGTATAGACCCAGGGGCCTGCTCTTGCTCAGAGGCGGAGGAGTTGCTGGAGAGATCTTTGTATCTGCAATGTACATGTAATGAAATGTGTCAAGGTAACTGTAAAGTAAATTGTTTTCTTTTCATTACAAGGAGTGACATCATACAAAGTCCTGCCTTAGTCATGTATATTTTGTGAATAAGGTACCAGGTTGTCATGTAAATTTTGTGAATTTTGCAATAGGTTAACATTTTGAATGCTAAACAATCAGACAGCTCCCTGCCATTATGTCAACTAACACCGACTTACTGAGACTTGCTGCAGTCGTCATGCAAAAAGGAGGAGGCTGGAAGCTTATCACAGTACTTGCCATTCAGCACAACCTGCATGGACGGGATAGGGTATGGTCATTGAATGTGCATACCAGCTGGTGGCTAGCGCGCATGCGTCTGCAAAAGTGCAATTCACTGCTCAGTATACAAAGGCTCATTTTCTTTCAAAATTCATGTTTATGGGACAGACTGTCACTCCTAACGGATCATATTTCAGAATAAGGGAGCAAGGACAGGAAGACGCTCTACTCCAAACGGTATGTAACACCCCACACAATACAATGATCCATATGATCATGTGCAGAAATGAGCTGAGGCAGGTTGCTTGCTTAAAATTTGGTCATTCTAGGCTAAATGCCTAAGGAATAAGGAACCCCAACCGAGCACTCACCGCACCCCAATCAAGGCTAGCTTCCTTGATGTTGGCAGTCGTATTTTTGGAAGGCGTCATGACCAGAGAGAAGTTGAGCATGCTGCCATTGTCAAGTACTGCCCCGTCCGCAGTGTTGATCAGGCGAAAGGCAGCTTCGGTCTCTGTGTTATAATTGCAATGTGGATCAGGTTGACACGGGGAAAAAATGAAAGGTAGATGTTATGGCTGCAACTCCCCCTCAATTGACTAGTTTGTTGTGATCAGAGGCAGCATGAACGCCAGGATTCAAAATCCTTGACTGAAAATCTTCCAGATGAACCCTTGAAACACATGAGTAGCCTGGAAGAATTTACTTGATAGTGGTTGGGGCAAAAATGGTAAGCCAAAGCGTCCTACAGGTGTATGACTACAGACGTCAAAACGAAGAAAGAGAGCTCAAACAAAGGAACACATGACTATGGTATTCACCTGAGTTTCCAATGATCTTTGCGCCAAGAGCTGCCTGCACATCAAATACGGGCTCAGGAAGCGACACTCCCAGCTGCCAGCCGACGAGGCTCTCCTTTGATCAAGTGTTAAATGCCTTTTGTCTTTGTGATGTACATCTTAAATCGCTGTTTGTATCAGTCAAACACACTGTCTAATTCAGGTGAGCATGTATGCACTCACGCACTCACGTATATACATAGACACAGACATGGACGTTCGCTCCCTTTGCCAATTGTTTTTGACCTGCCAGCTGTAATAAGGAAGGACACTGAGTGCATTGATACCAAGTCCAAAGAAAGGTCTGATCACCTTTTGATAATTGCTAATGAATGACGTGCTGCACACGCCTGGTTCCTCTGCCTCCCAGGTACCTCCCCGTTGAATTATGTTCTTTATAGCTAGGGGGCATCCTTGCATTGCTGCATGTAGTGGACGAACAAAGCAAATGTTATCATGTTTGTGTGTGTTCCTGTCCGGTACTCCAACTTCTCTGATCTCATGCTGTGCATGTGTGCAATGTTACAGACACAGGCAAGCACGCGCACACACACAGAAACACTCACACACTCATACAGGCAAGCACACGCACACCGTGATTATTTGCAATGGCATCAGGCAAGCTGCGCAGAGGTGAAGGGCATCGTGGCTGTGGGACTGGCTTGGACTCGACGGTGTCTTGCTGCTGCTTTTCTTTCGCTTGCACTTGATCTTGCTGCGCCTCGTTTTCTCCGCCCAAGCCTTGCAAACTTATTAATTCATTCATGATGTCTTCTGGGACTGTAGAGGTGGGCACAGGTGGAATGGCCTCCTCCTCGCTGCTAGAGCTGCTCTGTGTGTCCTGTTGAAGCTGCCTGATGAAGCTGCCGCTGACTTGATGCCTTGCTCTGGCTGCCTTGCTTTGATGCCTGCATGCAATTGCTGCCGATCTGTTGGCCAAAGGCACCTCCCAAGGGAAGCTGATCGGCAAGGCTGCTGCGTATGATTGCGTGCATGCCCTGTTGTAATCAAGTGCTGCAAGGGAAGGGTGGGGCTGCCTGGATGTTGCTGCTGCTGTTTGCACGGCAAACAGAAGGGCAAGAGGTGAGCTGTGGATTGGAGCAGGATAATAGGGGCCTGCAAGCAGTCACAAACATTCCACGTTCAGACACGCAACACCTATGTGGTGGATTTCTCATCTCCAGAGCTCCGCCTCACCTATTCTGGCCATCCTCGCGAGCTGCAATGTGAGGACCAAGAAAAACAGCACCCAAAACAAACGTCGTCTGTGCATGTCACACAATTTGTGTGTGTGATACAACAAGCTAAGGATGATGGAAAAGTGACGCCGGAAAGAATCGGAGAACTGTAGACATCACGGTCGGAGAACTGTAGACACCACGCGTCATTTTGACATTTTGTTATGAATTGAAAATTAAATTTATTAGGTTCTTTTTCTCCGTTGTGCGATTTTTTAGCTTGATCAATCCCACAGATCCGTCTTTTTTTGACCCCTTATTTAGTAATTTTCTAATATACTAAACTGGCGAATCATCGAACTTTATTGGTTTGGAACTGGATCCTGACGAGAGTCGGTATGATAGAGGGCACGTCTAGTGGCAAGGACACATCATTTAGCAAATGAAGTTATCAGGATGTGTGTGGAGCTTGGAGCAAGTTTCTTAGCTGTTTGAAAATCAAGACTTAAGTCCTTGGAAGGCTCCAAATGTGAGTGTTGAGATGGTGCCACCCATGCCTTAAAAGAGGGTGTGGAGAGCAGTAGAGGATCCTTAAAGGATGGAATAGAGGCCTTTGTGCTGTCCCTGCACGGCGCTCAGCTGGTTCTGCGGTCTAGTGTCCTCACATACAGTAGTTGAACCCGATGAGGTGGATGCCTCGTTGAAGTATGCCGAGATCTTTGGGTCGGTGCTGTCTGGGATGGTGGATCTGCTGATGGCTGGCGGTGCTGTTGGAAACTCCCAGGTACTCCCTCAGTTGCGGCCCCCTGCCGATCCAAACAATCCACCCCCCCCCTATTGCAAGTCTGTTCAAGTCCTGTCTTCGCGGACATAGGAGCACAGCATCTTCCGAGAAGCGAGATGGAAAGAGCTGGGGGTTTGCAATAGCGAGCCGTTTGCTGCCTGTATATACATCCGTAGAGAGGAAGCACAATGGTTTTGCCTTTGATGATCACACCACCTGATTGCAATAGTACTGACTTTCTCTTCTCTAATTCACAATTTGATGCAGCAGCCTTCGAAAAAATCATTGGGCGATCAAAAAGTAGTGCTCATACTTTAATGCTTTCTCAAGCCGTCTCTTGCCTGCAACCACTCCAACGCAGGAAGTTCCAGACAATTTTTATACAAATTCTGCTACTCTCCTCATTGTAATTGCACGCTCACTTGTGCTGAACATAATCAACAGAATCGACTCATTAATGCTGTAACCTGCACATGACGAACACATTGTAAATGTCCACTACCAATCTAATCCATCTTTTCCCCCTCCCCCTTCTCATCCCGGCCCTGCTCCTCTGCACTTGCTTGTTCCATCCCTGATTCATTTTCTGGACCTGGCATAGCATGCGCAGCCACAGCCACAAACAATACCCACTTCCACCAGCGCGCTCGTAAGATCTTGGCCACCATCTGCACTGCTTGCTTCCCTACCCTTTTTTCATCCTGCTCTTGCTCCCCCGGGCTGATTAACACAGCTCCACGAGGATGTGGGACAGCATGCGTGTCTGACAGGTCGGCCTCCTCAATGACAGGCCCTGCTGGTGCTAGATAAGGCGACTGCTGCTCATTTTCGCTCAGCCTTCGCAACCCAAGCTCCCCACGCACTTTTTTTGCCACGCGCTGACAAGGCCCACGTGCCTGTTGAGGGAAGCGTGAGGGAAAGCTGACAATACTTAAGCATTTATAGCAAGAGGTATGGCTCTAAAACGAATGGCGCTTGCCCTTTGGATCCATTAGGCGCACAGCTATGAGCTGTTTGCCTTTATGTGATGCGAAGAAGCATTAGTAATCAATGCTTGTAAATTTATATTGTACTCCTCTTACGCCAATCTTGGAGGTGATGTGCGCCAAAGTAAGCATTCCTCGCACTTCACACATGCATAATACACTAGCACACACTCAAACACACACACCCAAGGCTTGCGGTAGGCGTGCTGCCATAAGTCAGGGGCCTCTAATGCACGCAGTGGTAGCACTTGCCCAGCATTTGGATGAGCGTCGAATATCCTACATACAGAAAACAAGAAACAAACAGAGCGTCAGTGGGAGCAAACTCAATCTTGGAACTAGATCTTCATTCCACAAGAAGCTTGCCTCTAAGCTCTGTGTGCACTGTTCCCTTATTGTCATTACCAGATCTGTCATTTGCAATGCTCACTTATTTTACACTCTGTCATTTGCATTCTGTCATTTGCGCTCTGTCATTTGCACTGCTCAACTTATTATCAATACCAGACGTGCCTTTCCCATTACGCTTACCAAGTCTTATCAGTAGTGAGGCCCTATCTCATGATCGCAGGTAGAGAGCGTTGAGCTTTGTGACGTCCAACCAAACTTTTTCAGCGTAGGACAGAGCAGCTTTTGGATCAAGCCTGCAACGCTTGTGATCCCTGTTGATCCTGTTCCCTTTTCATTGGTGCAATATTTCTACAATTCTTCAATGGCTCCATTTTCTTACACCGCGATAGGAGCGGTCTATCGCTGCCTGCTTCTCCTGTCTTAACTCGCCTGAAAAGCTCACGCATACGCCCAATCTTGCTGCTCCTGTCACTTGCTCTTGGGCCAGAGTCAGCTATGTGTGGTAGCATTTGCTGTTGGAGGCGATGGTCATGCCCATAGCCTGGAGGACAGCAGTACACACGGATGCGGGTAAAATGTAGGAGGATGATATTTAAGACAACCACACATGTGCGCAGCAAGTCTTGGTTGGATGGCATCCAATTGTTTAGTTGTTATTTGAGCGAAGGTTGAGAAAACTAATAAAGCAAAAAGTAAGAAGTTGCAGTTGTAACACGATGTGCAGCTGTAACACAACGAGCGGTTGTAACACAATGCTCAGTTGTGTAACACAATGCGCAGCTGTATAACACAACTTCTCCATACCTACCATGTGGGTCAAGGGCCTCCGGTGGCAGGCCTCGTGCACGCCGTGCTGCCACATATCTATAGAGCCCATCTGTACAAGGTGCAGAAACGGACGTTTGAAAGATAGCGGCAAACACCCACGGACAAGTGGACCATAGAACAGTTTACATGCAACATTGTCATCCAGGCCCTCGCCCTTCTGTTTGTGTAGCGTACAGAATGCAGATCATCCATGATAGACCAGTATGACCAATAATGTGACGAATGATTCAGATTGCCACCCCCTTGATGTTCAAAAACCAGCCTGCAGTCAAGAGGAAACCAACCTGTAATTTCCTGCACAAATCCTGGCATTCCAAACTTGACAGCCCACCTTGCTAAGGTCTCGGGGATCTGCATTTGTTGGCAAATGCTTTGCAAAATGTTTCAAACGAGTAACACTCCTACATGGAGAAGATCCATTATGTCCAGTGCTGCAATTGTAGGAAGAAGCTGCCAGCAGGGAAGAAGGCACATAGAATTTACAACAGACCAAATATGCAAATATGCAGTTAGATGAAATAGCACAGATACCCCTTCACAATAAAAAGAAAAGAGAAAGTATGGTTTTCGGGTTCAGCCTGTCCACGTAACCTTTTAGGATGCAAAACATTTTAATCTCAATTAACAAGCCGCATAAAACTTTTAACCGACACAGACAGATGCTGAACGACATAGAAAACTTGTGTTCGGTTGCAGCCCACCCGTATGTCCTCACTGTGCAAAAGCACCACCTCCGCTGCTTGGCCTCCTTCAACCCAAGGCACAGACCTGGGAATCAGCAAAACACACAATAAAACCTGAATATGAACATGCCTCCTCTAATTTCTGGCTAGGGACACGATGGTTTTGGAGACCTCTACAGCCTCACAATATTGTCTAAGTCATGCTGGTGCCACTGTCAGGGAATGGGCACACAAACCCTGGAAAACATGAGAGGTCCTTTAATTCTTCTACAGCAACTTGTACAGCTTCACCCAGTCTCACATGCATACCACTGCAAACAAATTGCTAGCCAACACAAAGTTTATTGCTCAAAACATCTCAGGATAGAAATCACACATGTCATTCAACCCCAAAAATCCACTGTTTTCCTTTGATGCTTTACACATGTTTGTCAGGCATGTTGAAATAAATGATGGAATACCAAGGTTCTTAAATCAAACACCTTACCGGCATCTCCAGGAAGAGTTGAAGGACGTAGTACGAACCAAGCCTGAGTCAGGGGGAAGTTTTGGATGGTCATCCAGCCCCCTGTTAATGGCATGCATGCATCAGAAAGGCGTCTTCAGCTTACACTGATCATGGACACAAACATTTATGGTTTATGGATGGACTATTTTCTTAGACAGCGATGGCGTAATTACTTGAGCAAGATAGGTCCTTCATGTGTACGAATAGTGACTTGCCTTGTACAAGCAAGCACCTCCCATCCAATGCCAGCCTGTGTAATAGGCCTAAGCACACACAAAGCAATCGAAAGACACAAGTGTTTACACAAGAAATAAAGCGTGCTAGCTGATCTGCTAGAACAAGCCCCACCAGTTGCCAGAATGCTTAATTATTCTCTGTGGAAATCTAGCTATGAAATGGGGTAACTTTCATCTTGACCTGTAAAGCTGCATTGATTTGCCACTGAAAGTTGCACCTTAAACTGCAATTCTCAGTGCCTAATTTCTTGTGCCACTTGGACGCTGTCAATATTACTTGCTGCTGTCTAAGTGCAGAAACAAATTTTCCTAAGTTGAGGCACACCTTGGGTCGTCTGTGCCAGGATGGAGAGCCCAAACTTGGTTGGCAATGACATACTCACGATCTGTTTGTTCAAAAGTAATGAGGGCATGTACATTGTGTTGACTTAGTTTTTGCTCAGATTGGTAACGCCATTCTGCTAGTGCATGCATGGGTAAAAAAGTAAAGCGTACCTGTAAGGAAGTGAAAGGGAAACCTCCTGATCCATCGCACAACCTTTGGAGGGAGTGAAAATGTATCATGTTCTGTTCATACATCTTAGCGGTTCATACATCTTAGCGGTGATATCATGTCCTGTTCATACAAGCAGCCTACCGCTTCAATTTCAAGGACCAACCTGCTCGCGGTGTTGCAGCCAATCCCCTTGCTCCAGTATGGATACATGCCGTGAAAACGATTCCCAGTCCTTCCTGGCACTGCAGGTGCACCACCAGAGCAGACCAATCGAGTGACTGGGTAACGTCTCGTGTATTGATTCTTGCTGACCAAAAATGCGCACCTGTCATCCAGAAGGAATTCACTAAACTGCAAGGAAAAGTGCATGACGGAGGCACGGTTAGAGCACTATGTTTAGTATCGGGTTCAAAGGCAAGCTTGGTAATCGTGTCGTCGCTAAGGATGCGGTTAAAGAAAAGTCTCTGTTAAAATACTTTTGTGTTCAAATATGTGCTCACCTCAAATGTTGAAATGCCAGGAACTGTCGTAGTTGTGCGGTACTCTGTGAGTCCGTTGGGCATGTTTCTCTTGAACGCTGTGTACAGGTACCGCCCAGGCACCACCTACGACAGGAGTACTATAAATATGATGAGGAATCTTTTGGGTTGCTGAAAACCGGGTTTGGTGGAACTTGGTTTTCCATTCTTTTTGGCACCCCTTTTTCCTGATTTTTTCTCAGGGAAATGTGCCAAAATGGGGTATCTCACCAAGTACTGCTCCGTTTTGCCCCATTTTTGTTGCAATGGTATTCTTAAACAAAATGTAGACGACTCATGTAAAAATGGCACAAACGAGGCAGTAGGTGGTTGAGATATGGCAAAATGGTGGTGAAAAGTGGTGTTCACGTTGCGGGCAATTAGGCATGTGCTCTTCTATTGGCAGTTTTCAACATACTCACCTTTTCCATCATTTTGCTCCAGCCAGCCTATGTGCACGTATAATAGAAGATGTCTTAAGCTATCGTGTTGTGATTATGCATGGATACAGAGTAACAATGCGGTAATATTTCTGTGATTCACTACACTGTACTGCTGCGCCATACCTCCAGGCCAGCGTCCTGGCTCTTAAGCCTCTGAATTAAAAGCAAGGCACTGGCACGCGATAGATACCAGCCTCGTTGCTGCTGCTGCTGCTGTGGCTGCAGCTGCGGCTGCTGCGTCTGGCGGAATTGTTCGCCCCTTGAAGTTTGTAGGAAATCTTGAACGCTCTCATCATTTCTGAACGCTCTCCACAGAAGATAGAGAGTCGTGATAAACAGAGCGAGGAAGAGGAGAATCGATGGGGCGGGAATTTTAGACGTGGATGTGCCGTTTTCCATTTCAGACTCACTACATATTAAAAAAAACTAAGATGTGTGTATTTTACCTCTACGTTTTGAGCCTCGGCAGAAAGATGGGTTTGGATATACCTCTGTTGCAAAGATCACTGAACATTCAAAGGACACAGATACATGCTTTGCTTATACTGCATGAACCACCTTTTGAGTGTGCTCTTTACACGCACACTAAGAGAAACTTTTCTGTTGGGACCTATGCCCTACTAAACATAAACTCTATGTCACGCCCAATTGGTGGCATTGCGCTGTGTGACAGTGATCGGCTACGTTATCTAGTACAGTATACTTAGAGAATGCTGGGCCCTCTGTTTTGGTGACGCTCAAACTCTGTTACCGAATATAAATAGACCAGCCTAGGCAGCAACCGCACGTTTTGACTGATGGCTTTAATGGTAACCATTGTAAAGCTATCTTTAAAAAAATCAGTGAGGATGCTCGTGATAGCTGGTGAAACTTGAAACTTAAATCTAATCTGTGCATCTGCATATGATATCAACGTCATGAAGTACAGCAGACCGTGTATGCCTTCCATGATGAGCATACTTAAAGGGCTCTGACACGTTCAAAGACTGATGTCCTTATACCAATACAAAGGAACCTAATTATATCAGGCTAAACAATCTACCTAACAACGGTGCCGCTCCTGCTAGTCAGGCATGGAAGATGCCCGCGTGTCTATACGGAGAGCAAAGGGGCCACAAGAGGCAGATACCACCCTAGCTGCAAGCTGCACGTCTAATCTATCATGCTACAGTGCAGCATAACTGGCAAGGCTTCTTCCGGATGCAGGCATGGTCGCTTGGGATGTGTGGGCGACCAACGAGCCTTCCCTCCTATTCGAGTCTTGCTGCCTAAAAAGAGCCTCTGCAACACTTCCTCCTGCACAGCGTAGGATCGCATAAGATGTCACGTGAAACAGAACATGCACACACATGTACACACATATAGCAGGAGCAGGAGCAGCAGCAGGAACGTGATAACACAATGTATGCAGCACACATGCCCACTACAGCAGGACCGTGAAAACACGAGTTACGTGAGCATCTAGCAACGCACCACAATTGCTTGCATCTGCGCACACGCACGCACGTAGGCAAGGACGCACACACACATGCAAACACCAAGCACAGACACACATACCCCCCCCAACCCCCCCAACAGACACACACACACACACCAGGGCCAGTTGGGTTAGGCCCAGAAGAGGCTGGAGGTGCACTGCGGACGGCAGGTTGGCTGGGAGGTGCTCCGAGAAAGAGGAACTTGAGGTCCTGCAGCGGGGTAGAAATGATGAAGGGTGGGTTGGTGGGCGGCGTGCCTAAAATGCCTTGTTCTATAAATGAGCACCAACTAACAGGAGTTTGCACACTCTTAATGGCCAGCACAGGGCCAGCAGTTTTGTCCACACGCAATGACAGCTGGCTCGTTGTTAGCGCCAAGGACCCCCAAGCACTTGAATCGTTACTGCAATGATTTAATAGCGGGTGAACCCCACAAAAACAGGTCAATTTGTTATTGGCATCGATTAATGGTTACCAGGTTCAATGCATATGCTGGTCGCTCAGACTTAATGTACAGCCATGCACCTCGTTTGTTTGCTCATTGGCCTTGTTTGGTATGGGCACAAGCAGCTTGTTTAAACTTTCATGTACAGCCATGCACCTCGTTTGTTTGCTCGTTGGCCTTGTTTGGTATGGGCACAAGTAGCTTGTTTAAACTTTCATGTACAGCCATGCACCTCGTTTGTTTGCTCGTTGGCCTTGTCTGGTATGGGCACAAGCAGCTTATTTAAACTTTCAATGTCAGGTTGTGACCTCTACAGTTCAAAACCAAGCCCATGCAATACAACAACTCAGCAGAAAACCCGGTTTTGGTTGCAGCCCAAACCCACCTCCATGGTCAGCTTGTTGGCTCCATTTGCACCTTCTCGCCCTTCTTCAAGGGCAGCAGCCACCACGGCACGCTTACGCGCCTGTGTGGGTGATGCATGTACAACTTTAAAAAAATGCCTCCTTACATTAAAGCCAAGTCCCAATGCCACACATCAACTACAACGACAAAGCTCGCCCGGAGCTTTAAACAAGCCTTCCACAGTCCTGCACGATGCATGTCATACAAATTTTGAGTGCACCTCATATCGCACAGACACAAAATTTGTAT
>Ga0307966_1001966_pt1 | contig 15904 bp, 15 predicted proteins | sample OrgLakmetagen646_FD_203141 | JGI IMG/M metagenome (GOLD analysis project Ga0307966, IMG submission 203141) | Saline water microbial communities from Organic Lake, Antarctica - #646 | ecosystem: Environmental > Aquatic > Non-marine Saline and Alkaline > Saline | place: Antarctica: Organic Lake... | reverse complement strand
GGCACTCCTGACCACCTGCTGCAAGTAATTGCTTGTGAATTTGGTATAGTCAATACATTACAGAATTGTTTGGGCGTCCTGTTGTGCCCCTTCCTGGTCTGCTTGATTGGGACCTCTTTCTCTTGGGAGGCAATGTGAGGCAATGCGCGTGCAGCCATAGCATTGTTTGCTGCAATGTGAGGCAATGCGCTTGCAGCCACAGTACTTTCCGCTGCATGTTTTAGCTGCAATGTGAGGCAATGCGTGTGCAGCCACACTTTTTTTTGCTGCATGCGTTTGTTGCATGTTTTTGCTGCAATGTGAGGCAATGCGCTTGCAGCCACAGTATTTTCCGTTGCATGTTTTTGCTGCATGTTTTAGCTGCAATGTGAGGCAATGCGCGTGCAGCCGCAGTATTTTGCTGCATGTTTTTGCTGCAATGTGCAGCAACGCGCATGCAGATACAGTATTTTTTGCTGCACGTCTTTGTTGCATGTTTTTGCTGCAATGTGAGGCAATGCGTGTGCAGCCACAGTTTCTTTTGCTGCATGCGTTTGTTGCATGTTTTTGCTGCAATGTGAGGCAATGCGCTTGCAGCCACAGTATTTTCCGCTGCATGTTTTTGCTGCATGTTTTAGCTGCAATGTGAGGCAATGCGCTTGCAGCCACAGCATTTTCCGCTGCATGTTTTTGCTGCAATGTGAGGCAGTGCGTGTGCAGACATGTTTGTTTTTGCTGCATCATTTGTTGCATGTTTTTGCAATGTTTTTGCTGCAATGTGAGGCAATGCGCTTGCTGCCACAGTATTTTTTGCTGCATGTTTTTGCTGCAATGTGAGGCAATGCGGGTGCAGCCACAGTATTTGCTGTAGTTCATGCACTCTGCTAATGGCCAGTAGATTGTTGATACTTTGACTCAGCATGATTTGGTGGGAGGCAGCAAGCAAGTGCGCAAAGATGGGCAACTAAGCGTTGCTGCTACATGAATATGAAACCTGATTTAAAGTGTCTTGGCAGGAGGTAAAGCAGCCAGTCTCTTGAGTACTAAACGTGTTTCGCTGCCCCAAATTATTTATCCCCTATCCCCTGTTCCCTGTTCCCTGTTCCCTGACACTCATCCTTGCCGCCATTCACTTCCTACACACAAAAAGGTGTGTGCCTACCCCCCATGCAGGCCCTAGCAGATAAGGCACGAGCTCAAAGCCGTGACGTGACATCTGACGTCGTCGTGGAGGAAGTGTTTGAGAACGAGCGCTTCCAACCCTTCAGGTAAGAGTGCTTGCGGCTGTGGTGTTGCCTCTTTGAGGCAATGGTGTGCTTTTGGGAGGATTTGGTGTGCTTAATTACTGTGAGGCACTTAGCAGTATAACCCCATTTGATCCTCTGTCATGCACCCTTGCATTATGGTTTACGTGAAATTGAGACATTAAACTATTTTATGGCACTCCAAACAGCGAGCAGCTTATAGAATTCCACTTAAACATAACACACATGTGCGCTTATATGTACAATTCCTCACATGTGCAGAGGCTGGGGCCATAATTGGCCAGGCCACTTCCTTCCTACTGACAGAGTTGGGCATTGGAGTGACCGATCTGGTAAGCCAGGAGGCTTTGAGTCCATGGACTTTGAGAAAGTGGAGCCTTCTTTGCCCGCTGGATATAGGTGAGTGGTGTCGTGTGTCTGACATGAGTGCGTGTGTTTGCGTGTGTGTATTTGTGCATCTTTAATGTAAGTTTATGCAAGGGCATGTGATTAGCATTGGGACGTGATTGTGTTAAAGACGATGTGCGCAATTAATGAAGATAGGAATCAATTAGGGACACAAGCGTGTCTATGTCTACTTCTTCTACTACTTCTTCTACTACGCACCTAAATGTGCTACTACATGATGCAACACTGGTTCTCATAATTTGCATGAAAGTTAGTGAGAACAATGCACATATTGCTGTCTCATCTTACCTTCAAAGGTCTGCATAGGCTGGTGAGCATTGAGGCATCTTGTGTGCAAACAGGGAGTCAGGATTTGTACTGTGTGGACGCTCACGAGCGGGAATGGTAGCCTGCTTTTGCTTTAAGGCTTACGAAATACAAGCAATTGATCTTCTCCTGGAAAAGGATCATCTTCACTCAAGCGCTTTACATAAGCGCTTTGCATAAGCTATTCATTCATTGCTTTTTGCTGTGTGATAAGGGCTCACAGGATAGCTCAGCTGTGTTTACAAGCCCTGCATTTTAAGGGCAAGGGAGTCCTCTGTTCATTTGCACCGCACCCTTGCTCTTTTTAAGTGTCTTAAGTGCAGTGCATACCCCCCTGGTCAGTGCATGTGTGACTGTGTCCTTTTGTGAGGATTCATGTTGGGTGATTGTGTTTTCATTTGGCATTTCCTGCGCTATAGTTGCGTGATTGCTTTGCAGCAAAGAGGGTAGAAGTGACTCGACAGACAGCCTTGCAACAATTTACATCAAGTGTGCCTTTGCAGCTGGGGAGTCATATAAGTGTTGAAAATAACCTAATCAATTTTATTATTCTGTGTGCTCATGCAGCTGGGAGGAGGAGGTATGGCGCATTGACTTCAATGGCTCAGAGCCCAGCGTCAAAGCTGTGGATGAAAACGGTTGGACGTATGCTGTAGACTTCAATTATTTGGCGTTCCCTTTCTCAACCGGTGGTGGCATCGTGCGCATGAACCAGGTGCGTGTGTGTGCGTGACTGTTTTTGTTTGGTGGTTTCTTAATGTGTGCACAGTGTGTGTCATCAGCACATCAGGACAGTTGCTGGCTACCAGTAAAGCATGTATTCCCCGTATTCCCCAGACAAGCCTTAGGGCAATTGATATTTATTTTACATCTTGGCCCTTGTCTCTTTAATTGGCTTATACATCAGAGTGTGAGCTGCACTTTATGTGAGCAGGTGGCTTACCTTAAACAGCTCAAGCAAGCACGCCGTCTCCTTTTTGATAACTGAAATACATGCGTGCTGAATGTTGATGCGCAAGCGCAGGCGGGTTGTATCCTCATGCTCTGCAGATGTCTTAAAATCTCAACGTGTTGTTTGGTTTAGGAACTGAACGCATGTTGTGCTTGCAGTTTGTGCGGCGTCGGCGTTGGACTCGCACCCGCCTCAAGAACGTATCCCTCCAGGAGCTGTGCCATGAAGAAGAGGACACAGAGGAAGAAGAGGAGGGGACGGTGGACGAAGAGGGAGAGGGGGAGGGGGAGCAGTCAGGCGATGAGGATGAAGGCCAGGCATCATTTGACGAGGATGAGCAGCAAGGAGAGGGGGAGGAGGAGGAGGAGGAGGGTGAAGAGAAGGAAAATAGAGGGGAGGAAGAGCAGGTAGGGGAGGAGGATGCAGGGGGAGAGCAGCGAGGTCGAGGTGTTGATGAAAGGCACGTGGAGCAGGGTGGTGGATTCGATGGCAGAACTGCAGAGTGCAGTGCAAGCCAAGAGCAGGAGCTCCAGGAGCTGCCTGGGAGGGGACAGGCAAACAATGCAGGCTTTGCACACAATGCTCAGCAGGAGCAGGAGCAGGAACAGCAACAGCAGCAGCAGCAGCAGCAGCAAGAACAGCCGCAGCACTTTTCCTCCACCTCTAGCCAGGCTGACTACCCTTATGAGCCTGATAGCCTGTCCCGCCCCTCTCCCCTGCTCCATACAGGCAATGTTTGTCTAAACCACCCCCTCTTACCTCCTGGCAACGCCACCCTCCCATCCCACGTACCCCCTGACGGTATAATGAGCATCCCATCATCTCATCCCCATCCAATCCCTGCTGCTGCTTTGAAACCACACAGCGTTCCCTCTGCCCCACCTCCCGCCCCACCTCTCATCAGCCCCACCACAACTACCCCTGTTCCAGCCCCATCAGTCGGCAGCAGAAGCACAGGAGGGGATGCACCAGAGGATGCTACCAGCCCTGGCCCATACGCATACAGTACGCCAGCATCGCACTCTCACCAGGGGGCCACACCCCCTGATGGCACCCTTCTTTCTCCTCCGCCCACGTTGTTCACTTCCGAGTGTGACGGTGCAAGTGTGAGTGCGAGTGCTGCAGGGCTTGGTAGTGATGCTGCTGCCGACAGTGCAGGGCAAGTGGCCCATACAGTGCTCGCTTCTAGCAGCAACTCCGAACCAGCTTTCCCTGGGCCTCCTGCCACCTTAACCCCCACACGCTCCTCTCAACCGCAACCCCTCAAGACTGCTCCCCCTGCCCAACATCTAGAGCCCGACCGGAAGCAGCAGTCGTACCAGCAGCAACATCAGCGACCCTACCAGCCACCTCTCCCACAAGACTTCATCCTACGTTTGGATCAGGAGTTTCCCAGACAGCCAATTAAAGCAAAAGAGGACGACCTACACCTGTCTGAGTGGGGGTGGTAGCAGAGAGGCTGACTGACTCTAAACCTCTGATATTATCACTCCATTGTTATGCTTTGGTTCCCTTAACATAGAGTGGCACCACAAACAAATCGGGGTTGCATTTGAAAGCTCAATCTACATGACATGACTGAGAGAAGTTGGCTGTAGCTACGTGTTCGGGCCTTGACATTGTTTGGCAAAAATGATGCATAGTCTCAGGCAGATACAGGCACTTGTACCGTAATTTCTGCATATTCTTTTTCGTATGGTTGCTCAATTCTGCCATGGTTGGTGTTCTCCATTATTGAGACCTCAGGCTTGTTTTTGTTGGGTTCGTTTTGATATTCAATCTTTGGTACACATTATTCTTAAATTCAATCATGGTAGGCAGCTTATATGAAGAATATGCATTAATTGAGTGCCTTTTGCCTGGATCTTTATGGGTCTACAGTGTTCTAGCACTGATTTCAAAATCAATAGGATAACGACATAGGTGTTAGGCAATGGAGCTAAAGGCTGCGAATTGTATCGGTGCATGGGATCAAGCTTTTGGGCAAATCTCAGATGTATGACTTTGCCTTGAATTGATTACTTTGCCTTGAATTTGAATACTTTGCCGTGGACTTGAAAACTTTCCCTGCCTGCAAATTGCTGATGGCATTACAATTAGTCTAGGAGAGGTAAGTTGCAACTGATCAAATTGGTGATACAGTGTCATTCTATTGGTAACAGTACCATGTAATACTAGAGAAATCCAAATTTGTTAAATTTGTCGAATCTGCAACAAGATCTACGACAAGAAGTCAAGCACATTTCACCATTTCGTTAACCATTTCTGCATTAGCATCCCCTTTATTCCAGTACAATAATTCCATCTCGTCAGAACAATGACGTGGTCAAGGCACGGACACCTCGCCTTTGGTGGGGATACGTTGTGCTTCTGGCATACAATTATGCCACAATTATGCCAATCGCTTTGCCAGCAAATATTGCTCCGCCGCACTCCATTTGGGTCACTTGCCTGAGCACCTGGGAGTTCCGCCGTGCCGCTGGTGCACTTACTCCCAATTCATCTTAGATGTATATTCTTGCTGCTGTAACGACGCAGGTCGTAATAAATCAGAAAATACAGATTAAATCAGATACAATCAGATGTACCAAGCATCCGTGCTTGCACACGTGAGTACTTTTCGACAATCCGAGAGAATCCATCCGAGGGAATCTATCAGAAAAGTACAAATACTCAGATTTCGGGGTTGTCAGTATTCTTTTATTAATCCGTCATTGAATAGCTGAGAGGCCATCCGTACGCCTTGCGGGTTCAAATCCGTCTTCCCCATTTCCCACGTTACAGCTGCGATGCTTATCGTACAATAGAATTTACGTCATAGAGGATTGTTTGTTAATGGTCTAATAGTGTTTTTACAATTGTAAAGCGAGGTGCTGTTATATCAGTGCTGTTATATCAGCGCCCTATGGCTATTATCACAAGCGTTATTATTACATTCTGATTCCATCACCTAATAACGCAAGCTGTCTTTGAAGTATTGATAAACCATTACTTACTTTGAAAGGAGCATGGCCGACCTCCTCCTGGGACTGTGTAGAGGATGCGCTGAATCATGGAAGCACACACCTGTCCGTGCTAGTTAGGAATGGGATCCTCGATGATTTTGGACAGACCACTATTGAGTTTTCACCCTGTTCATCACCACACCATTACTTGATGACATCCTGTGGAGCCAACCTGGGGTGCTGCCTCACGCGCTCAGCATTCCAATGGAAGGTGTAATTACTGTGCGTGGCTTCTCCATGTTTATTGTGTATTATAATTGTAAGCGAAGAGGCTCTCTTGTACGGCACTCTCTACGCTTGATGGTCTTAGCGTGTGATCACGGGAAACCAACAAGCTTCCTTTTTGCGGTCCTCGCTTGGTTCACGCTTGATCCGAACTTTGGCTTGGCGCTTTGAGTTCCAGGCCACACTTTGGGAACCAAAAGCGGGCTTTTAGAAATTGCTGTTTGGTACGTGCTTTGTTCGCAATTTGTACGCACTTTGTACATACACACTTTACAATGGCACGTTCAAGTTGCAAAGTGCCACTTTGAGATTTCAAGGTGCGCTTTGGGATTTCAAAGTGCGCTTTGGGGGTTTGAAAGCGCTTCTCTGTCTTTTAATGCCTTTGCTTCTTATTATGCCTGAAAGAGCCCACTACCATATTTTGCTCAGCATAGTGACGTTGAGCCACTCTAAACAGCAACATAAATTGAAAACTTTTAAATTAAAAAGTGCGCTTTATTGCAGCGCACTTTAAAACCCCAATGCGCACTTTTGGGATTCAAAAACGCACTTAAAACTTTGGAAATTGACAAGCTCCGGATGGATCCATAATGCGCTATATTTTGAAGCACGCCTGCACGTTTTGCGAGCATGTATGCATTGTAGAACATGGTAGATTATTTGGGCGCAGAGGTACTTGTCCATGGTCAAACCCGGGCATTGTAGAACATGGTAGATTAATTGGGGCCAGAGGCACTTTCATGTTGATCAAATTTGCGGGAATGCCAGTGTTTTTCAAATTGAATTGTCTAGGAAAAATGCAAACCCATTTATTGAACGGTGTACAGCTGTACACCACGGCGTAGTGCAAATACCCCACCATGGTGTACAGCTGTGCTTCCAGTGGAATGGCCATCTGGCCTTTCTTGGACTGGCACTCAAAGACGTCCACACGGACCTGAAAGGTCTGCAAATTTGCACTTTCCTCAGGACCATGAAGGATCACGCGTACAGTTCTCCGCACAATGAAACTTTGCTTTCGCATACAAGCCAGATGACTTGACGAAATGAGTTGAATAAGCATTGGTTATAGAAGTGCCAAATGCTGAAATTAGAAGCTGTAAACCCTTGCACTGACACTCTGCTTAGGACAGCCAGAATTGCCAGGCATAAGGCATAGGAGACCATGCCATCTGGGAATTCAATGAAGGGCAAGAAAGCCCTTGCTCATCGCAGACCTTAGGCTGTCACGACGAGTTTATTGGTACCAGATTAAGCATGGATTGCAAGTATAGGCTATGATGGATTGCAAGTATGGGCTTCCTTGGATTCCTTGGAGCCATTAAGATTCCCATGTTTTGGCAAGCATAACTTACAAAGGAAAGAAAGCAAAACTTATATCAATATGAATAAGAACAAGACCTGACAAACTAATACTCATAGTCACTAAGGGTGTTATCCACAGCGTGTTGAACCAAGTCACTTAGCAGACCCATGTAAAAATCATTAGCATTTCTTTTAATCGAGAACCCACATACATCCATGCTGCCAAGTATTTAGGATAATTTTCAATGACACATGGTGCAACCAATCCGGTGGGACATGCACAACATCATTTACGTTTTGCTCAACTTTCACCATACAGCCTGGATGCTTGGCCATAAACTTATTACATTTGATTGCAGAGAAGTAACCCTTCAACCCTTCCCAGTATCTGTATCTTCGCTATTAAAAAAACCTCTGATATTTTTTAAAGGAAAGGAAGGGTGGTAGAAACAAAGGGTATAACAAGTACCACGTAGCAACTAAGACGGTTGGGTCTGTCACTCCCTGCAGAAAGAAAGGGGAAAAGGTATGATGATGCAAAAAGTAAGCAAATAAGACATCCATGCCTCTTACTTCAATAGATAGAGCCAAGTTCTTCGCTTCAGTCCAGTCAAAGTGAAAGGGAGTGTGCCTCTCTTTTGGACTAAATAAGACAAGAGTCGTACTGCACTTGCTCCGCACACAACGGGAACTATCCAAAACAGCTTCATCTTTCCTCAACTCCAACATTAAATCATGTATAAAGTGAGCCGTGCCAGGTAAGGTGTAAGGATTGAGAAGAGGGTGCTCTGCCCCCGCGCTGCTAAGTAGAATGTAGATAATTTGTGCGGCAGATTCATACTCAGTGCAAAAACTGTCCTTAAATTGTGGATGATGGTAGTAGGTCAAAATTGAATTTATGGCAGTACTGTACTCAGTAACTGTGTGGCTGTGGAGGGAAAACATATTCAGATACGGAAGGGGTCACATCAGCCAGCCTGCTTTTAGATTTGGGTCTAATCATGAGCAACTTGCATACAGTCCTAAATTACTGCGCATTAATTAGTAATTAGTAATTGACCTCAAAAACATGGCAGTGCAGCTGTACTTTGCACGATGTGCGAAATTGGGAAGACAAGACATTGTCAGCGATCATTCTGCTGTCTGGCAACTGAGCCAGGGACAGCCAAGGAAGGCCAAGGGTGACAAACATAAGAGCGACAGCGATGGTACCAGCCTGCGCAAAGCAGTGTACGCACAACACATTGCATTCAGCGCAACTATGTACATACTACAATTGTGTGTGTATGTGTGTGTGCGTGTGAGTGTGCGTGTGTGTGTGTTTTAGAGTTAGGGTTTATGGAGTGGACAGTGTCTCCGCAGAGCAGGCATGTGTCCTTGAACCTATGTATTTCCTTGAGAACGACACCACCAGTATTGTGCGAATCCAGAGTGGAGAGGAGATGGAAGAGGACGGCTCCACCGCAGCAGAAGAAAAGTTGAGATTGAAGTGCTGCAATTGGCGTGCTTGGCAAGGTAAGGTTACATCGCTATATATGCCTCTGGGGGGCATCTGAGCGGAAGCTTGGAAAAAGCCTGGAACCAAACGAAAAAGGCACTAGATTAGAATAAATCAAGGGAAAAGGGCTAGGCACTCAGCCACAAAAGAGGCCGCACCATAATTATCTGGTTGGTTCAAAAAAGTCCTCAAACGAGTTGGGCCATCTTCATTTTGAGGTGGGAAGACCAGCTGGCGATGCTGTGTGTGAAAGCTGACAAGATTTTCATGCGGACAGTCCAGCAAAATGTGCTCCTCATCCTGAACAGAGTGCCAGTCACATTTGTCACAGATCCTGAGCTCATAGTAAGGCCTTCTATTCCTGTTATGACGCGTTCTTTGGTTTACAAGGTTTACAAGGTTTACAAAGAAAGGCCTTCAGTCAAGAAGTGCGACTGCTAGCCTGCTCATAACACGCAATTAGTTCATGGAGAAAAATAAAGCTTGTTATTGTTCTGGCTCAAGAACGCAAACACATCGTAAGCTCCTGTTGGGGGAAACAGAGGTGCATAATTCCTGCGGAGAGAAATCACGTGGGGACGCATTCTTTGGACCAGAAAGTTATGGCCAGAAAAGCGAAGCCAAGAAAATACACGGCTGAGACTGTTGGAAATATCCAAGCTAAGGTTAATAGGTAACACAGGCTTGTGATTTTTTTTTCTGTCATCCCACCAGCCAGGAGCAATCCCCAAAGGTATACCAAAATGTGTGTGATAATTATACTTATAAGTCCTCATAACTCTGCTGGAAAGGTGATTATCATGTGGTGTAAAATTATCAAATTCTCTCCAGCTCCCGATGATACGTTCGCGCTAAGTGAGCTCGAACTGTTTCAGATTGATAGATTCGCAAGATCGTATGGCAATCAAAAGTTGCTGAGATGCAGGGATACCTCAGAGTGTGTGCAGAAACTGATAAGTCCATGTATCACTTCTATTGCTTGCAATAAGAAGGTCAGCCCGCACACGAGAAGAGGATTGTTTGAAGAGTAAACTGTTCCAAAATCGTATGATGCATCTGAACCAATAGAAAAAAATGGGCATCTGACCTGTTTCGCGGAGCACGCAGTGAGTATCAGTACTTTTCTTGACACCCATGAGTCTTTTCAGGAAGCCCAGGCATGTTCACATTGGGCTAGTCTAATAAAATCCAAATTAAACCTGAATGTTAAGGAGTTTTTGTATGTGTGTGTATGTGTGTATTTGTGTGTCTGTGTGTGTTAGGGGGTTGGGTTGTTTGTGTGTCTGTGTGTTTGAATGTGTGTGTGAATGTATGTGAATGTGTGTGTATGTGTGTTTGTATCTTTGCGATTAAGTGGGCGGTTGCCTGAATGTTTGTGGACTTGTCCAGTAGATTGTACCAGTGTGCACAAGCAAGCGTGTGCATACGTATGTGTGAGTTTGTTTTTTGTCTTGTGCGTGTACATGGGTGTGCTTTCAGTTCTTGCTCACTCGCCCGCACCGCGCACCAGAAAGATATATTTTTCGCCTGCACTCTTTTCAGTGCATTTATATAATTTAAAACTCTTGAGGGAGCTTGAAGGCACATCTGTGTGGTCACAACCATACTATTTACAAGGTACGGTTTCAGGTCAAGCCTGCAACCCTCCTGATCCTCAATGATAATTTTTTTCTTAGTTGTGGTACCAAAGTGGCTCCTTTTCCTTATTTAATGTGGGGAATGGCTTTTCAATTTCTTTTTCTCTTTCAAGGTCCAGTTCTTCACCATCTTCCTAAAGAAACACTATCATCGGTCCCTTTAGAGTCACCACATTTGGGGTGAAATGAAGGGATCAATTGCCAGAGGGGGTCAACTGGGGAGATGTCCAAATATGTGCCTTTTTTGCACTCAGAAGCCGGCCATTCACTGCTCCTTTATCCGATTGGAACCATTTTTGCTCTAAATTGAAGATGGCATTATGAGTTGCACGAGGATGTGCTTGGATTGAAGTAAGTCACTCTGTGTGCAAATTGGCAGGGCTGAAAGCCCACAGTGACCACAAAACACCCTCTGGAGTTTCTTTTTGTCTTGTTCAATATGCCGGGTGGTCATTTTCATTGATAACCTTTATTCCAGATGGATCTGATGGTTTTGGTAATCAATTGACACCATGTGAGCATTCTAAGGGGTACAATTAGAGGGGATCCTTGAAAGACCCTGTGCCGTGTAAGGTCTAGATATGTTTTGCCTAGCATAATAGCAAGTAACATCAATGAGACCGAGAATGTTTAAGTTAACAGTCCCAGCTCAGGGAAGGGCCAGTGGTGTGGCAGCCAACCAGAGATGAGTAGTAGCTCTAGCAGATAGACACACGAGTATGAGCAGAGAGCGCACAGGCGTGGGTGTACAGAACTGGTAGAAGCATTAGGGACCAATGCGATGCAATGAACTCACTCCTCTGCTGCATGGTTTTTCCACTTTGGAGGCCTTTCTTGGTCCGAAGGCGCCCCAAATTAAGTTAGTTGTTGTGCTGAGTCATACTTTGCAGTTACAGTGATGATTTCATCTGACAGGACCCAGCAGGAAAAAACTTAAGACACTGGAACTACTTAACTGCTAGACTTTCTAATATCATGGCTCAGAACCAGCTGAACACCGCAAAGGAACAGCACAAAGATCTCTGCAACATTCTCCAAGGAGCCTCCGTTACTCTCCACATCATCCTTTTGGGTGTGGGTGACACCATCTACAACACTCACACTCTGAAGCCTTTCAAGAAACTGGGTCTTGATTCTCATAGAGTTAAAGAGCTTGCCTCCAAGCTCCATGTGCACTCTGTGAACTTCGCTGCTAAACTTGTCCATACCAGACGTGCCCTTTCCAGTACTGTTATCAACTCTCATCAGGAGCCAGTTTCAGGCCAAGCCTGCAACCCTCTTAATCCCCATTGATTTTTCCTTTCCTTTTCTCGGTGGAGGAGCTTTACGGTACTCGGTGGCTCCCACGGCACCAAAGTGACTCCTTTAATTGATGTGGGGAGTGGTTTTCACTGCCTGCGTACTTTTTTCTTATCTATGGCAAAAAATTGGGCCCGTCATAACGTGATAACACATTAAGATGTCGCACACATCCCTACCACACTGCACTACAATTTACAATAGAAGCGGTGAAATCGCTGTATGAGGCGAGGTGTGCCTTGCTCACCCTCTATTACCCAGCTTAGTTTAGTTAACACCTATGTCACGACGATTCATGGTACCAGCTTAAGCATGGATTACAAGTATGGTCCATACATTGCAGAAATGTCTAGAGCCAGGGTCAAGCCTCCGAGATCAAGCCTCTCTCGAGCAGGCTTGGCTTGAACTGCACTACTGACTGGCAATTCTCTTTTGATTCTCTCTCTCTCTCTCTCTCTCTCTCTCTCTCTCTCTGTGCTGCCTCTCAAATCCAACTTGCTTTAACACACTGACATATACTATACTGCACACTCTTGTCGGCTGCCGCGCCTCTCCTCCTAAGGGATGGAAAGTTTACTCAATCATCTGGCTGAGCACTGGGTAGTACTGAGACTCAACAAGCAAACAACATACAACAAAAAAGAAAAAATGTGGTCAGAGTAATTTTGATATCCTGCCGCATACTTCATCCTCCTTACGTTCGCACATCATCTTGTTTTAATCTTCAAGTTACCACATTTTAAACTTTCAGAGATATTTTCAAACTCTGTGAACCTTATTAGGGGAGTACTGATTAGGGGAGTAGTGCTTGATGTGCTGAGTCTTGTATTGTGTTATGACAGTGATTTGCTACAACAGCTGTCACGCCAAAGGTGGCAGTGACGATTCACGTGATTTGGTTCTTTCAAGTTGAGGTTTTGTCTTATTTTGTTCAATAAGCTGGGGAAACAAGCCAGAATATTGAAGATAGCATATTCTGGTTTTGATATCGCGGTATTTAACCAGAGGGGATTGACTGAGGAAATGCCTGAAAATGTGCATTTTTGCATTCAGGTGGCAGCCACTCACAGCCACTTAATTCGATTAACACCATTCTAGTGCCAAAGTGTAGCTGGCATTCACAGCTACCTAAGCATGTGCTCAGATTTATGTGGGTCACCCTGTGTATGGAGATATGTTGGATTATGCACACACGGCTCCCTTCGCGGCCAGGCATGCCCTGCGGTTTCAATTGGCAAGCTGTGGAGGACAGCATCGGACTGGTCTGCTGTAGCTGGGTGAGCTGGTGGGGTGGGCAGCTAGAGAGGAGAGAGAGGAGCTGTTTTTGGGGGCTGCATGCGTCCTTTCTGCTCCGCTGCACTTGTTCTCTTGGCACTCCTGGTTTTGTGAGGCTCTCTCAGCCTCTTGTTTCCTGTTTCTGACTGAGGCTCCTTATACACACATCCTGAGACATATCAGCAACAGCTTTTCTCTCGTTCTCCTTGATGCTTTCTCTTTGCGCTTCTTCAAAACAAACGTTCTCTTTCTCTGTACACTTTTCTCTTCTACATACATCAGTTTCATGTTTCCTCTAGCTTCTGTGTCTTTTGTTTAGCCAGGTGTAGTTTCAGGCTTTTTCCAAACTTCCGCTGAGATGCCCTTTGAGGCATACATAGTGATGTAACCTTACCTTACCTTACCTTATGCACACACAGTGCACGTAAACCCTAATTTAGTGCTTTTTAAGGGGAAATGGCTGAAATCACCATAAAACACCAACCACTCAGCCGTTTCACTCCATTTCTGTTGCAATGACATTTTTTACTTGAATGCACACGTTTTACGTAAAAATGGTACAAATCAGATCAGTATGTGGTGAGATATGTCAGATTTGTACTGAAAAGTGGGGTTCACGCCGCAGCTGTTTAGGCACGTTCTCCGTAACGGGCCTGTTTCAAGATAGCGTGCTAAGTAAAGCCTGTAAGCAGGGCTACCTTTGGATGCTGGGCTTGAAGCTAGCCCGTCACGGAAAACGTACCCCGGGAACCTCTGAAAAGCATACCCATTTTAGACCTCAGATAAAACCCTCTGGTATTTAACTAGCTCAATTAACTACTCAATGCTCAACCTGTTTGCTTCCCAGCCCTAGGGAGGAGAGGCGCGGCAGCCGACTAGAGTGTGTGTGGTGTAGTATATATCAGTGTGTTACAGCAAGTTGGATTTGAGCTCAGCAGCAGCAGGAGCAGCAGCAGCAGAGAAAGAGAGAGAAGCGAAGGAGGATTGAGAATTGCCAGTCAAACGTGCCGTGCCCAGCCTCTGTTCGAGTGAGGCTCGACCCTGGCTACAAACATAAGTTGTTGCTCACATCATAAATCCCAGAGGAAATAATGCGATTCATCCACGCCACTGATTTAGCATGACAAATAACTAAATAAAATACTTTATTACCCTGGTGCGTCGCTCCTGCAGCACGGTTGGGAACGCAGACTTTAAATAACAATAGTTTCTTGAAACATGCCAACAGCAACCTTTCCTGTCCTGTTATCGTTTCCCAACAGACCTCATTTTATTGTTCTATTAACAGTAACAGTCCCCGTGCTCACTAATTAACCTTGATGGTTACCATCGTTGTTATCACTTAATACCCCAGTGCTGCAGCCCCTCCAATATTGCCAAAGCTTCATGCTTGGTTCCCCGGAAAAGTCGAGCACGTCCTCCCGGCCCTGCATTCAAGGAAGAATCAGAGAAAACGCGGCATTTATAATGCCTAAAGGAAAACAGCAATGCCGCAGTGTCAGAATAACCTGCTTGTTTCCTACGTTCCCCCCCGAGTGGAACAAGCAGCCTCCCTGGGTTGCAGTCGTATTTGTGCCCTGATTTGATCGAGTATTCACCACTAGCCACGGTTGTTCAGTTCCATGTTCTGGAACCAGCGTTTGCTAAAAGGCAAGAAAGAAGCTACCTGGTACTGCGCTTTTAAAGTGGCACGAGCCCCAAACTGAACAACCCTGCCACTAGCAAGTTGAACAAGGAAGCTTTCTAGTGTTTACCTGAATTCGAGCTGCCCTCCAACTTAATTTGCTCCTCATACCAGGATATCAAGTCCTGCATTGAATTAGCAACATGGAAACAGTTTCCAGGCAGATTGCAGGGTAATAATTCCGGGCAAAAAAAAATGATGCTTGTTTCTTACAGCTGAGTGCAAGATGCGTCACGTTCAGCATACTGATGCATACTCACTACGGTGGATTTTCACAGCACTCGGTAACAACGTGGCAATTTTTGAGTAATTTTAGGGAATGCGTTTATTGCCTGCGCAGTATTTCTTCCTCATATTTTTACTCACCGAAAGTGAGCGCAAAAATGACTCACCGATTGGCTGTTGCCCACTACAATTGCAGGGTTCTCCCCCTCAAGCATGAGAATGTCGTTTCCTACACACAAGGATGCACAAGGATAAAGGATTGATGACCAAGGAAGCTTGCAAGTTGTAATGAAGATAGAAAGAACGAAAACGCAGCAAGATGGCGACTTGTAATAAAGCTAGCTTATATTATTGTCACAAGCAAATTGGTATTTCGTGAAAGCAAAAGCAGCAGACAATGTTTTGGTTGATTTAAATTTCCCTCACTGTACCTGAGTCTCCACAGGCCACTACTTGTTGCGTAGGGAATTTGTATAGACCTGCAAGAATTACGTAAAGTCCCACATTACTGGTGAGTCGTCGTCTTACAAGTACTACGTATCACACATAAAAAGCAAAAACATTCACACGCAACATCTGTAGTCAATGCAGTGGAGTCAATCAGGTTTGCTCAGGCACTCACACACCTTGGACGTACTGCAGTGCTTCCAGCTTTCCCGCTCTCTTGGGCACCACGTCCATAAATCTACAACAGGGCAGAGGAAGCGTGAAAGGACTAGGACCAGCCGCATATTACTCCAACGCTTCAGCTGCTATAGCTGTTTGCTCACAAACAATTTGTCTGTCTTGATCTTTTTTGCACTGTGCTCGAGAGTGTGTATTTTGGAAGAGAGAGAGAGAG
>Ga0307966_1001957_pt1 | contig 15982 bp, 14 predicted proteins | sample OrgLakmetagen646_FD_203141 | JGI IMG/M metagenome (GOLD analysis project Ga0307966, IMG submission 203141) | Saline water microbial communities from Organic Lake, Antarctica - #646 | ecosystem: Environmental > Aquatic > Non-marine Saline and Alkaline > Saline | place: Antarctica: Organic Lake... | reverse complement strand
AGATGCTATTTGTGATATTGTTTCTAGCGGTAGCACCTTGTTTAAGAACAACTTAAAGGAAACAGATGTTATTTTAAAAAGTGAGGCTGTACTAGCTACTTCCCCAAATTTACCTAAAGACAAAGCTGAAATTTTAGAAAAACTTCAATTTAGAATACAAACAGTTTTAAAAGCAAAAGAATCCAAATACGTATTGTTGAATGCTCCGAATGATAAAATAGATAAAATCATTAGCATCCTTCCAGGAATGAAAAGTCCTACTTTACTTCCATTAGCGAAAGAAGGTTGGAGTTCCTTACATACCGTGATTCAACAAGAACAATTTTGGGAAATTATAGATGAATTAAAATTGGCTGGAGCCGAAGGAATTTTAGTTTGTCCAATCGAAAAAATGGTAATTTAAAAGCAATGCAGTTAATTAAAAATCCAAATAAAAGCGAATGGTCTGCAATTTTGAAAAGACCAACACAAGAAGTGAAAGATATTGAAACTACAGTTGAGCAAATTTTTGCTGAAATTGTCAACGAAGGTGATGAAGCTATACATAGATACACCTCATTATTTGATGCTGTACAAGTTAACGATTTAAGGGTTTCAGTTGAAGAAGTAAAGGAAGCAGAAAACTTAGTTCCAAAGGAGTTAAAAGAAGCTATACAATTAGCAAAAGGAAATATTGAAGCTTTTCACGCTGCTCAACAAACCCAAAAAGTAGAAGTAGAAACTCAGATAGGAGTTAAATGTTGGCAGCAAAAGAAAGCCATTCAAAAGGTGGGCTTATACATTCCAGGAGGAAGCGCTCCTCTTTTTTCTAGTGTGTTAATGTTAGCCATTCCCGCTAAGATTGCAGGCTGCAAAGAAGTGATTTTATGTACGCCTCCTAACAAAGAAGGCAAAATTCATCCTGCTATTTTGTACACAGCGAGTTTATGTGGTGTAACTCAAATTTTTAAAGCCGGAGGAATTCAAGCAATTGGAGCTATGACTTTCGGTACTCCCAGCATCCCAAAAGTGTATAAAATTTTTGGGCCAGGAAACCAATATGTAACAGTTGCTAAGCAGCTAGCTACCAAATATAAAATAAGTATAGATATGCCTGCAGGACCATCGGAGTTATTGGTTATGGCTGATGATGCTGCTAATCCAGCTTTTGTAGCAGCAGATTTATTAAGTCAAGCTGAACATGGAGCTGACTCTCAGGTGATTTTAGTAAGCACATCTTCCACTTTAGTTAAGCTAGTTCAAGATGAAATAATTGCTCAATTAGATGTATTACCTCGTAAAGAAATTGCTTCAAAAGCCATTCAAAATTCAAAGATTATTTTACTAGAAGACAATCAACTTGCTTTGGACTTGATAAATGAATACGCACCCGAGCACTTTATCGTTTGTACGGCAGACAACGATTTTTTTGTAGAACATATTGAAAATGCAGGCTCTGTATTTATAGGCAATTACACACCGGAAAGTGCAGGAGATTATGCCTCAGGAACAAATCATACCTTACCCACAAATGGCTATGCAAAACAGTACAGTGGTGTAAATTTAGATGCCTTTACAAAAAGTATAAGCTTTCAGGAAATTCAATCAGAAGGCATAGAAAGTATTGGAAAAGCTGTGGAATTAATGGCAGAAGCAGAAGGTCTAGGTGCACATAAAAACGCAATGACGCTACGCATTCAATCTCTAAAAAAATAGCTATGAAGATTACTGATTTAGCAAGAAAAAATGTTCTTGAAATGAAGGCTTATTCCTCAGCCAGAGATGAATTTACTGAAACAGATAAAGATTTCATCTTTCAAGATGCCAACGAAAATCCATTTAATTCTGGTTATAATCGCTATCCAGATCCGTGTGCTTTAAAGCTAAAATCTAAGCTATCTGAATTGAAAGGGGTTCCTCCAGAAAATATGATTTTAGGTAATGGAAGCGATGAGGTTTTAGATTTGCTTTTTCGAGCGTTTTGCGAACCAAAAATAGATGAGATTATAACTACACCTCCAAGCTATGGAATGTATAAAGTACTTGCAGAAGTAAATGAAATTCAACTAAATGAGGTGCCTTTGTCTGAAGATTTTCAATTGGATGCTCAAGCTATAATCGAAGCCATTTCAGAAAACACCAAATTGATATTTTTATGCTCGCCCAATAATCCAAGTGGGAATTTAATGAATCCACAAGCCGTAAAACAGATTCTAAAAAACTTCAAGGGCTTGGTAATTTTAGATGAAGCTTATATCGATTTTGCCGCTCAAAACTCTTTTGTAAGTGAGTTAAATTACTTCCCTAATTTAGTGGTTTTACAAACCTTTTCCAAAGCCTATGCACACGCTGGGATTCGTTTGGGTATGGGGTTTGCTCAAGTTGAAATTATTCAATTACTCCATAAGATCAAACCTCCTTACAACATTAATCAACTCACCCAAAACAAAGCAATGGAAGTTGTTGCTGCATCTGAAACCTATAAGAACCAAGCAGAAATGTTGATATCTGAGCGGGAATTATTACGTTTGGAACTCGAAAGGATTTCATTTGTAAAAAAGATTTTTCCTTCAGAAGCCAATTTCTTATTGGTAAAAGTAGATAATGCTATTTTGCGCTACCATCAACTTATTAAAAAAGGAATTGTAGTAAGAAACCGAACTAATGAAATGCATTGTGATAATTGCTTGCGGATTAGTATAGGTACACCAAGAGAAAATCAAAAATTAATTAAAGCTTTGCAAGAACTAAATTCGTAACCATGAATACATCTCCAAAAAAAGTCTTGTTTATTGATAGAGATGGAACTTTAATTAAAGAACCATCAGATTACCAAATAGACTCTTTTCAAAAATTAGATTTCTATCCACAGGCTTTGTTTTATATGGGTAAAATTGCCCGAGAATTAAACTACGAATTGGTGATGATTACCAATCAAGATGGTTTAGGAACAGCCTCACATCCTGAAGAAAAATTTTGGCCAGTTCATGAGTTTATCATCAAAGCATTTCAAAATGAAGGAGTTGTTTTTTCTGAAGTCTTGATAGATAAAAGCTTTCCAGAAGAACAATTAGAAACCAGAAAACCTAAAACAGGTTTGTTAACAAAATACTTTTCAGAAGAATATGATTTGGAAAATTCTATAGTTATTGGCGACCGATTGACGGATGTAGAATTAGCAAAAAACTTAGGAGCCAAAGCAATATTCTTAAATGCTGACTCTGATTTAGGTAGTGAGGAAGTTTCTACAACTTCAGATTTATCTTCTTACACAGTTTTAAAAACTCAATCTTGGGAAGAAATTTATCGATTTTTGAAGTTCGGAAATCGCATTTCAACAATAAAACGAACCACTTCAGAAACCGATATTGAAATTCAACTAAACCTAGATGGAAGTGGTAAAAGTAAAATTTCGACTGGTATTGCCTTTTTCGACCATATGTTAACTCAAATTGCCAAACATGGACAGGTAGATTTGTTTATCGACGTCAAGGGCGACTTGGAAGTAGATGAACATCATACCATAGAAGATACAGCCATTGTTTTAGGAGAAGTTTTTAGAGCAGCTTTGGCAGATAAATTAGGAATAGAACGCTACGGATTTTGTCTTCCAATGGACGATTGTGAGGCCAAGGTGAGTATCGATTTTGGAGGCAGAAATTGGTTGGTCTGGAAAACAGAATTCAACAGAGAATTAATTGGAAAAATGCCAACCGAAATGTTTATGCATTTCTTCAAGTCCTTTTCAGATGGGGCAAAAGCAAATTTAAACATTCATGCTAAAGGCCAAAATGAACATCATAAAATTGAAGCCATTTTCAAAGCCTTTGCAAAAGCAATTAAAATGGCAGTTAAACGCGATACAAATAAAATGATTTTGCCCAGCACGAAAGGCTTGCTATAATGAGAAATATTGAATTTTAGATTTTTTTGAGAGAGAATTTAAAATTAATAATTTAAAATTGAATTAAAGTGAATTTATTAATTATAGACTACGGTGTAGGAAATATTAAAAGCATTCAATTTGCTTTTCAGCGATTAGGGTTAGAAGCCAAATTGACATCCAATTGGGAAGAAATTAAACAAGCTGATAAGGTTATTTTTCCTGGTGTAGGGGAAGCTAACTATGCGATGAATCAATTGAAAGAAACAGGATTAGACAAGTTAATTCCAACCTTACAGCAACCTGTTTTAGGCATTTGCTTAGGAATGCAATTAATGTGTACATATTCTGAAGAAGGAAAAACCAACTGCTTAGGAATCTTTGATGCTGAAGTGAAAAAATTCGATAACCAATTAAAAGTTCCTCAGATTGCTTGGAATCAAATTTTCGATTTAAAATCAAATTTAATGAATGGCATTAAAGAACATGAGTTTATGTATTTAGTACATTCTTATTATGTGCCATTACATGAACAAGCCATCGCATCCACAAACTATGGAATAGATTACGCCTCTGCCTTGCAAAAAGATAATTTTTATGGGGTACAATTTCATCCAGAGAAAAGTGGAATAGGAGGGAGTAAAGTTCTTGAAAACTTTTTGAAGTTGGAAGGGTGAAGTTGGAAGTACGATATTAGAAGTATGATATTAGAAGTACGATATTAGAAGTATGGTATTAGAAGTATGGTATTAGAAGTACGATATTAGAAGTATGATATTAGAAGTACGGTATTAGAAGTATGATATTAGAAGTGCGATATTATAAGTTTAGACGTATGGAGTATATTATTATTGAAAATATAAATTAGCAAAATATAATTTAAAATCTGCGATAATCTGCGTTATCTGCGGGAAAAAAGAAGTGAGAAGTTTGAGTTTTTAATTTTGTATTAAAAGGTTTGTATTTAGTATTTTTAAAAAAAATTATTTTAATGAAAAGATTTATATTGTTGTTATTGATTATACTACCAAGTATCGTTTTTTCTCAAAATTTAGATTCAATTCCAAGTGAAAATAGATTGTTTTTTAAAGTCTATGGTGGTATTTCTTCTTTACTTTCAGACAAGATTGAAATCACAACTCCTTCTCGAAATTATACAACAAATTATGATTATGAGCCAGGATTTAATGTTGGGTTTAGTATTGGATATTTTGTTTTCGAGAAATTTGTAATTCAAACTGGTTTTGAAAATAGAAGTGATCGTTTACTTCTGTCACTTTTAAGCAGTAATATATCAGCCGGCGAATTTGAATTACGAACAAGATTAAAAACGAATACAGCATATATCAATATGGTTTATTATTTTAAAGATGGTGATAAACTGAAATCTTATGCAGGTTTAGGTGGTGCAATATTACAAGATGTATCTTATGAGTTTTACGGTGAAGATTTTTCTAATTCAGGCCAATTTGGATTTAGATTTTTAATAGGTGCTGATTATAAAATTCAAGAGAATTGGGCACTAAATTTTGAAGCAAACTACAATTCATTTGAAACAATAAATTTATCAAGAATTAATGGAACTTTGTTCAATTTAGAATACACCCCTTTAACGTTAAATCTTGGAATTATTTATTATCCAAGATTCTAAAGAATAGTTTTATTAAAAAATATATTATCTAATACTCAAATTAAATTAATGAGAATAATCCCAGCTATAGACATTATCGAAGGAAAGTGTGTACGATTGACAAAAGGCGATTACAGTACCAAAAAAATATACAATGAAGACCCGCTTGAAGTAGCCAAATCTTTTGAAGCTGTAGGAATTGAATACCTGCATTTAGTCGATTTAGACGGTGCCAAATCCAAACACATTGTCAACCATAAGATTTTAGAAAAGATAGCTTCTAAAACTACATTGAAGATAGATTTTGGCGGTGGATTAAAATCAGATAAAGATTTACAAATTGCATTCGAATCTGGAGCAAATCAAATTACAGGTGGAAGCATTGCGGTTAAAAATCCACAGCTTTTCGAATCCTGGATACATACCTATGGAAACGAAAAAATCATACTTGGAGCTGATTGTAAAGATGAAAAAATAGCTACAAACGGATGGCAAGAAGAAAGTGATCTTGAGATCATTCCATTTATCGAAAACTACAAAACAAAGGGAGTTCAGTATGTAATTTGTACAGACATTTCAAAAGATGGAATGTTGGAAGGACCTTCATTTGAGTTGTATAAAAAGATAATAAAAAGCATACCCAATTTCAACTTAATTGCTTCTGGAGGTATTTCAAAAATAGATGAATTTCCAAAATTGAAAGAAATGGGATGCGAAGGTGTTATTCTTGGTAAAGCCATTTATGAAAACAGAATTAGTTTGAAGCAGATTGAGCAATTTTTGATTGAAAAGTGAGAAGTGGGATGAAGTTTGAAGTTTAAGTATGAAGTGGGAAGTGGGAAGTTTGAAGTGGGAAGTGGGAAGTTTGAAGTGGGAAGTGGGAAGTTTGAAGTGGGAAGTTTGAAGTTTGAAGTTTGAAGTTTGAGAATTTTGCTTATAGCGGGGGATAACTGTGATATAAAAAGATTTAAATTATAAATTTATTATGAAAAATGATTTACTTTTAAGAACTAAAACTTTCTCAATTAACTGTTGGAAATTTTGTTTTCATGTTCCTAAATCAAGAGAATATAATGCATATGTAAACCAATTGATTAGATGTTCTAGTTCGGTTGGTGCTAACTACCGAGCTTCCCAACGTGCTAAATCAACTAAAGATTTCATTTATAAATTGAAAATAGTAGAAGAAGAAGCAGATGAAAGTTTATTTTGGCTGGAACTTTTTGAAGAAGTATTACCGGAACAAAAACAAACTATAGTGCCCTTACAAATTGAAGCTAAAGAGCTTGTAGCCATAATTGTAGCATCAATTAAAAAAACAAAAACCAATTTGAGTAAAAATAAAATAAGGAAATGATAAGAATTACATTAATTATTGACTTCTTACTTCTTCTTTCAAACTTTTAACTTTTTCGAAATGCAAGCCAAACGAATCATACCTTGTTTAGATATTAAAAACGGAAGAACAGTAAAAGGAATCAATTTTGAAGGACTTCGGGATGCTGGTGATCCTGTTGATTTAGCTGAAATCTACTCAGAAAAAGGAGCAGATGAATTGGTTTTTCTGGATATTTCAGCCACAGAAGAACGCCGAAAAACCCTTTCACAAATGGTTGAACGTGTTGCAGAACGAATCAATATACCTTTTACTGTGGGAGGTGGAATTTCCAGTATTGAAGATGTTGAGGTGCTATTAAACTCTGGAGCAGATAAAGTTTCAATTAATTCAGCGGCGGTCAAAAATCCAGCTTTAATCACTCAAATTTCCAAACGTTTCGGCAATCAATGTGTCGTAGTAGCCATTGACGCAAAATTGATTGATAACCAATGGAAAGTCCATTTGGTAGGAGGGAAGCAGCCTACTGAAATCGATTTATTTGATTGGGCTCAGGAAGTAGAGCAATTAGGAGCAGGAGAAATTTTATTCACTTCTATGAATAACGACGGAACAAAAGCAGGTTTTGCAAATGAAGCTTTAGCTAAATTATCCTCACTTGTAAATATCCCAATCATTGCTTCTGGAGGCGCCGGAACCAAAGAACATTTTCTGGAAACTTTTCAAAATGGAAAATCTGATGCGGCTCTTGCTGCTAGCGTATTTCACTTTAAAGAAATTGAAATTCCAGATTTAAAAGCATATTTAGCAACAAACGGTATACAAATAAGATTATGATAAATATAGAAGAAGCAGATTTTAGTAAAAGTCAAGATGGCTTATTACCCGCAATTATACAAGATGCACAAACCAAAAATGTGTTAATGTTAGGCTACATGAATAAAGAGGCTTTGGAAAAAACAGTGTCCGCACAAAAAGTCACCTTTTACAGCAGAAGTAAAAAAAGGTTGTGGACAAAAGGCGAAGAAAGCGGTAATTTTCTTTTACTAAAATCCATAGAATTAGATTGCGATCAAGATGCCTTTTTAGTTGAAGTACATCCACAAGGAGCTACATGCCACAAAGGAACAGATACCTGTTGGGGTAAAAAAAATGAATCTAATTTTGGGTTCATTAGTGAATTAGAAGTAGTGATTGAAGCTAGAAAAAAACTGACTTCAAAAGAAAGTTATGTAGCTTCTTTGTTTGAAAAAGGAATGAATAAAATAGCTCAAAAAGTAGGCGAGGAAGCAGTAGAAGTAGTTATTGAAGCCAAAGATGATAACGATGACTTATTCTTAAATGAAAGTGCTGATTTGCTTTTTCATTATTTGATATTACTCAATGCAAAAGGATTCACTTTAAAAGATATTGAAGCTATTTTAAAAGAACGTTCTGCCTAAGATTTCAACTCTAAAATTTTTTATAGGTTTTTGCGAATATTAGCATTTAAATTGTATTTTTGCAAACCGTAAAATAACCGCTGGCGAAAATCGTGAATGTTGTTTTGTATAATTATAATTAATAAGACATGGATTTAGTTAAATTTGTAGAAAGCGAATTTGTTGAAAAAAAGGACTTTCCTGAATTTAAAGCAGGTGATACCATTACAGCGTATTACGAAATTAAGGAAGGACAAAAAACACGTACTCAGTTTTTTAAAGGAACTGTAATACAAGTTAAAGGTAGTGGATCTACGAAAACATTCACCGTTAGAAAAATGAGCGGTACTGTTGGTGTAGAGCGTATTTTCCCAATCAACATGCCTGCACTTCAAAAAATAGAAGTGAACAAAAAAGGTAGTGTAAGAAGAGCGAGAATTTATTACTTTAGAGAGCTTACTGGTAAGAGAGCAAGAATTAAAGAAAAAATGACTGCTCAAACTCCAAAGAAAAAAGCTTAATTTTTAATTTTAGTTTACTAAATCCCTTTTCTAAGGGATTTTTTTTTGACTTATCTTTAAAATGAAGCAAAACTGATTTCTAGCAGTAAATCACCTTAAAGTGTATTTCTTTAAATAAGTCATTTTCACTATATTTGGCAACGCTTTTGGAATTTTTTCTTTCTGAATAGCATCAATTCAATATTCTTAAAACCTAACAACCTATGGATATCAAACACAATAAGATTGTATACACCAAAACAGATGAAGCACCAGCTTTAGCAACCTATTCATTTTTACCTATCGTTCGTAAGTTTACCAACGCCGCTAATATTGAAGTAGCTTCAAGCGACATATCTTTGGCAGCTAGAATTCTATCAATTTTCCCAGATTACTTAAAAGAAGATCAAAAAGTAGCAGACAACTTAGCTGCTTTGGGCGAGTTGGCCAAAAAGCCAGAAGCAAACATGATTAAATTACCGAACATCAGTGCTTCTATACCACAATTAACCGAGGCTATAACTGAATTGCAAAATAAAGGCTATGCCATTCCAGATTATCCTAAAGAAACACAGACCGAAGAAGAAAAAGAAATTCAGAAGCGTTATGCTAAAGCATTAGGCTCTGCGGTTAATCCTGTTTTACGCGAAGGAAATTCAGACCGTAGGGTTGCTGCACCAGTTAAGGAATATGCCAAAAACAATCCGCATAGCATGGGAGAATGGAGTAGTGAATCTAAATCTCATGTTGCCCATATGGAGTCTGGTGATTTTTACGAAAGTGAAAAATCGGTAGTTATGCCAGAAGCTGGTCATGTTAAAATCGTACACACTTCAACTTCAGGAAATAAAACTACTTTAAAAGAAAATTTACAACTTGAAAAAGAGGAAGTAATAGATGCTTCTACATTAAGTATATCAAACTTAAGAGCATTTTTAAAAGCAAGTATAGAAGATGCAAAACAAAAAAATGTTCTTTTCTCTATTCATTTGAAGGCAACCATGATGAAGGTGTCAGACCCTATTATTTTTGGTCACGCTGTGGAAGTATTTTATGAAGAGGTATTTCAAAAATATGCCAAAGAATTTGAAGAAATCGGTGTAAATACAAGAAACGGCTTAGGAGATGTATACAGTAAATTGAGTGATTTACCTGAAGCTAAAGCTACTGAAATAGAAAACGCTATTACTGCATTGTATAAAGTGAAGCCAGATATGGCAATGGTAGATTCTGATAAAGGAATTACCAATTTACACGTACCTAGTAATATTATTATTGATGCTTCTATGCCAGCAGCCATTAGGACTTCTGGAAAAATGTGGAACTCTGATGGGGATTTGCAAGATATGAAGGCGATTATACCAGATCGCAGTTATGCTAAAATGTATCAAGAAATTATAAATTACTGTAAAGAACATGGTGCTTTTGATCCCAAAACAATGGGAAGTGTATCTAATGTAGGGCTGATGGCTAAGAAAGCTGAAGAATATGGTTCTCACGATAAAACATTTGAAATAAAAGAAGACGGTAAAGTAGAAGTAATTGATGCAAACGGAAAAGTCTTGATGCATCATGAGGTGAGTAAAGGTGATATATGGAGAATGTGTCAGACCAAAGATTTACCGATTAAAGATTGGGTGAAATTAGCCGTAAATAGAGCCAAAGCAACAGGAAACCCAGCTATTTTTTGGTTGGATGAAAATCGCGCACACGACAGAAATTTAACTGATAAAGTGAATTTATATTTAAAAGACCACAATACCACCAATTTGGAAGTTCGTGTTATGAATCCTGTAAACGCAATGCGTTTTACTTGTAACAGAGTAAAAGCTGGTAAGGATACCATATCCGTAACAGGAAATGTTTTACGTGATTATTTAACTGATTTATTTCCGATTTTAGAATTGGGTACAAGTGCAAAAATGTTATCCATCGTTCCACTTTTAGCAGGAGGAGGTTTATACGAAACAGGAGCAGGAGGATCAGCACCAAAGCATGTTCAACAATTTTTAGAAGAAGGACATTTACGTTGGGATTCGTTAGGCGAATTCTTGGCATTAGCAGTTTCTATTGAAGACATTGCAGATAAAGATGATAACAAAAAAGCAGCGGTAATTGCCAAAGCTCTAAATAAAGCAAATTCTAAATATTTAAGTGAAAACAACTCTCCTTCTAGAAAAGTAAATGAAATAGATAATAGAGGAACTCATTTTTACCTAGCAATGTATTGGGCAGAAGCTTTATCAAATCAAGATGAAGATGCTGAAATGAAAACGTATTTCACAGAAATAGCAAATCAACTTTCTGAACATAAAAATCAAATTCTTCAAGATCTGTTAGATGCACAAGGTCAAAAAATGGACATCAATGGATATTATTTCCCAGATGAAGACTTAGTGACTGAAAAAATGAGACCAAGTAAAACCTTGAATTCAATTATAGATTAAGTTTTCAACCATTTTACTTTTAAAAGTAAACATGATTAAATTTATAAAAGGAGCTGCAAAGATGTAGCTCCTTTTATGTTTAATGGGTGCTAACAATCGGTCATCATCACTTGAACAGCAAGACCACCTTCAGAAGTTTCTTTGTAGCGTGAACTCATGTCTTTCGCAGTTTCCCACATGGTATTAATTACTTTGTCTAAAGGAATTTTAGCTTTAGTAGCATCGCTTTCAATGGCAATTTCTGCGGCGTTTATAGCCTTAATTGCACCCATTGCATTGCGTTCTATACAGGGGATTTGTACCAATCCAGCAATAGGGTCGCAAGTTAAACCCAAGTGATGTTCCATGGCTATTTCACTAGCCATTAAAACTTGTGCTGTAGTTCCGCCCATTAAATCGCATAAAGCTCCTGCTGCCATGGCGGAAGAAACGCCAATTTCTGCTTGACAACCACCCATAGCGGCAGAAATAGTAGCCCCTTTTTTAAACAAAGAACCAATTTCACTAGCAACTAGCATAAACCGTTTGATTTCTTCAAAACTGGCTTGGTGATTTTCTATACATAAATAGTACATCAATACGGCTGGCATAGTACCAGCACTTCCGTTGGTTGGAGAAGTTACTACACGACCTAAAGATGCATTTACTTCATTTACCGAAATAGCAAAGCAACTCACCCATTGCAAAATTTGTCTAAATCTTACTTCTGTTGTGCGTATGGTTTCTAACCATTCTTCTTTAGTATTATACTGTTCAAAGTGTTCTGCTAGTAATTTTCTATTGGTGTTTGTAGCTCTTCGGGTAACATTTAAGCCTCCTGGTAAAATACCATCTGTATGGCAACCCAGGTACATCGATTCTAGCATTACATTCCAAATGGCTTGTATTCCTTCATCAATTTCTTCATCTGTTCTCAATGAGCGTTCGTTTTCTAGAACAATTTCAGCAATGTTTTTTTGTTCCTGTTCACAATAGGTTTGTAATTGTGCTGCACTTTCAACTGGAAAAGGAAATTGTTTAAAATCGGCTATATTTTGTGCTGCATTTTCTCTTTCTTCTTTTACTACAAATCCACCTCCAATGGAATAAAAATAAGATTCATACTGCTTACCGTCACTTGTAAATGCTTTATACATAATGCCGTTGGGGTGGAAGTCCAAAAAATGTTTATGAAAAACGATATCCTTTTCATAATCAAATGCAACAAATATAGCATTGTTTAGGTGTAATTCAGATTTCGCCTTGATGAAATCAATTTCATCATTTATTGTCAACGTATCCATGGTTACTGGGTCATGACCGCATAGGCCTAAAACTGCCGCAATGTCTGTCGCATGTCCTTTGCCCGTTAAGGAAATAGATCCGTATAAATGGATTTCAATTTTTTGTACTTTTTCGAGCAATTGGTCTGCTTTCAATTCTTCAATCCAACGTTGAGAAGCTCTCCAAGGTCCCAAGGTGTGAGAACTAGAAGGACCAACACCAATTTTAAGCATATCAAAAACACTGATGCATTCCACTTTTTTCATTTAAAAAGCTATAAATTATGAATATGGCAAATATGAGCGTTTTTTTTGAAATCGGATTAGACAATTCTTAAATTTCACTTTCTTTTTTAGGCGGTTTTTTGACTTAAGGTTGTCTGTAAAAAAGTTCTTCGTCTGGGTCAATTTTTTTCTTTTTTCTGAAGTCAAAATGATGAGTAATCCAAACTACTAAAGTGTGATTCCTAACGAAACGATCGTTTTGAGGTAATTGTACAAATCGATTCATATAGCCTGCTTGAAAACTGACTCCATCGAGTTGCAAGCCTAAAGTGAGCCACAAACGATTCTGATCTAAGTAATTATTAGTAACGTTTTTACCAAAATTCACTAAAATTTCATTACTGATATTGATAAAAGGAGTGCCTCCAATAATTTTTTTGCCAACTAAGGGAAATCGCATGCTAATGAGCATTCGTAAGCGATGATTAAAAGTGAAACTATCTAGTAATTCGCCATTTGCAAAATCTTGTCGAAATCGCATATCATATCTTATTCTGTTAATCATCCGTAATTTATCACTAATCTTATGATTAGCAACCATTTGCATCCAAGGACGATGTTCGTTTCTATTCAGTTTAATCGTTTCACTAAAAGTAGGCACATTCAAATATGCATATCCAGCAGTAAGATTCAAATTTTTATGAAAAAATCGAGTCAAGCCTGTTCTTGCTACAAAAAAGCCATCTGGTACAAAATGAAAGTCATTCCACAAAGAGTACTTTTCAGATAACTTTCCGCTCGTCATATATCCTATCCAAAATTGTTCATTATTGGATATTTCTTTCTCCTGAGCTAGTAAGAAACTGCTAAATAATAGGAGTAATGGAAAAAAGACCTTCAAAAGAATACAATTTTAAATTCATAACAAATTTATTGTTTTCTTAAGTTGAAGACAAATTTTCGCTTACTTCAAATTTTAAAATCACAGCAAATTTGATATAAATCAAATTCATCTCACTTAATGCAGTAAAATTGAAATATTATTAGTTATTTAGTCAAAAATATTTTAAAATGACAACTATTACAATAGAAAATCTAGCTTCAAAATTAAAGGGTGAAGTGGTTGGAAACAAAAACCTAGAAATTCATTCTTTAGCCCAAATGCTTGAAGCAACTACTGGTCAACTCACTTTTATAGGACATAAAAAGTATGAAAAAGATTGGGCAGATTCCTCTGCAAGTGCAGCCATCATTAATACTACAAGTAATCTTGAGCCTGGAGAAGGCAAAGCTTTTATTAAAGTAGAAAATGCAAATTTTGGAATGATTGATGCTTTGCATGCTTTTGCACCACCCTTACCTAAATTTAATACAGATATTCACCCAACGGCAGTAATAGATGAGACAGCAAGTCTTGGCGATTCAGTAAAAATAGGAGCAGGTGTTTACATCGGGCCAGGTGTAAAGTTAGAAGATGGAGTAATCATATATCCGAACGCTACTATTTTGGACAATTCAACTATTGGTAAAGCAACCCAAATATGGTCAGGAGTAGTAATTAGAGAGCGAACCCAAATTGGTGCGCATTGCATAATTCACCCCAATGCCAGTATTGGCGCAGATGGATTTGGATTTGAACCGCATCCGCAAAAAGGCTTAGTTAAAGTGCCTCAAATTGGAAATGTAGTGATAGGAAACTTTGTTGAAATTGGAGCAAATGCGTGTGTAGACCGTGCTAAATTTAGTTCAACTATATTAGGTGATGGCTGCAAAATAGACAATCTAGTACAAATAGGACACAACTCTAAACTAGGAATGTTTTGCATAATGGCAGGAAATAGCGGTTTAGCAGGTTCAGTAACTTTAGGAAATGGAGTAGTGATTGGCGGAAGCGCTTCCATTAAAGACCACACAACTATTGGTGATGGAGCAACCGTTGGTGCAGGATCTGGAGTTACAGGCGATGTGGCAGCAGGAAAAACAGTATTGGGCTACCCAGCAGTAGAAGGCAGAACCGCGCTTAAACAATGGGCAATTCTAAAACGCCTTGCGACCAAAGGCTTGTAGTTTTTATAACTGATTTACTTCACAATGACAGGACATCTGTCAAGCTGTCATATACTTCCTCTTGGCATAATGATTGACTTTTTGTAGTCGAAACTGAACTTAAATAAACGAAAATAAATCATTATGAGTAAGATTATAGGAATAGATTTAGGTACTACCAACTCTTGTGTTTCTGTTATGGAAGGTAACGAGCCTGTGGTAATTCCTAATTCAGAAGGAAAAAGAACAACCCCATCAGTAATTGCATTTGTTGAAGGTGGAGAAATTAAAGTTGGAGATCCAGCTAAAAGACAAGCAGTAACCAATCCAGAAAAAACCATCGCTTCTATTAAGCGTTTCATGGGAAACAAATTTTCTGAATCATCTAAAGAAATAGATCGTGCTGCATATAAAGTAGAAAAAGGTGAAAATGATACACCAAGAGTAAGAATTGACGACAGATTATATACTCCTCAAGAATTATCCGCCATGATTCTTCAAAAAATGAAGAAAACAGCAGAAGATTATTTAGGTCATGATGTGACTGAAGCCGTAATAACAGTACCAGCTTATTTCAACGATTCTCAGCGTCAAGCTACCAAAGAAGCTGGTGAAATTGCTGGCTTAAAAGTAAGAAGAATTATCAACGAACCAACAGCAGCTTCTTTAGCTTATGGTCTTGATAAAAAAGATGTAGACCAAAAAATAGTAGTATTTGATTTTGGTGGTGGAACACATGATGTTTCTATATTAGAATTAGGTGATGGTGTTTTTGAAGTATTAGCGACTGATGGAGATACCCATTTAGGTGGTGATGATGTAGATGAAACGATCATTGACTGGTTAGCTGAAGAATTTATTAAAGATGAAGATATTGATTTACGTAAAGATGCAATGGCATTACAACGTTTAAAGGAAGCAGCAGAAAAAGCTAAAATAGAGTTGTCATCTTCTGCTAGTACAGAAATTAATTTACCTTATGTTACAGCAACTTCTTCTGGACCTAAGCACTTGGTAAGAACATTATCACGTTCAAAATTTGAGCAACTTATAGCTGAAATTGTTAAACGTACTATTGTACCTTGCCAGAAAGCATTGAAAGCAGCTGATTTATCAAAAAGTGATATCGACCAAGTAATTTTAGTAGGTGGATCTACCCGTATTCCTGCTGTACAAAAAGCAGTTGAAGATTTCTTCGGAAAAGCACCAAGTAAAGGTGTAAATCCAGATGAAGTTGTAGCTATTGGAGCTGG
>Ga0307966_1001956_pt1 | contig 15984 bp, 17 predicted proteins | sample OrgLakmetagen646_FD_203141 | JGI IMG/M metagenome (GOLD analysis project Ga0307966, IMG submission 203141) | Saline water microbial communities from Organic Lake, Antarctica - #646 | ecosystem: Environmental > Aquatic > Non-marine Saline and Alkaline > Saline | place: Antarctica: Organic Lake... | reverse complement strand
CGGGCTACTTTCCCGTGTTGGTTGACCATTATGCCTTTTTGGCAAACCCGAGAAACAACTTCAAAGCAGAATGCTTCAAACAACCTTTCAGCGTGATTGATAGTCCGGCTACGGTCAGTCACCGACAGGAAACAGTCATCGTGATTTCTGACCTTCCTGTGCGAGCCGGCGGGAACGATCGCGTTTCAGAAACCCATTCAAACAGGGGGACTCATCGTTTCTGCGTTAGCCTGGCGGTCGATGAGCAGCTTGGTCCGAATGAATTTCCCTGGCCTTTCCCCATGTTTCCGGGGTTGTACCGTATTAACCAGGATTCAATACTCAGCGACTTGCGACGCCAAGAACGCCCCTGGGGGTTCTTTTTCGGGGGGCAGTCTGCGAGCCATAAATACGATAAAAACTGGGTTAAAGGCGTGTACGGTAAGGTCACCCGAAGCGCTTACCTCGCGATTGCTCGCGAAACACTGGCTGCCGGGCCGGGTTTGAAGGAACCTGAAAACAACCGGGAGCTGGATACGCTGCTTTCATCGCCCGTGCAAGGTGGCGTTCTGGTGTACAACGAAAAATGCAAGATCCCACTTGAGCAATGGCTTCCTGTCATGGCCCGGTCACGGTTCTTTTTTGCTTGCCCGGGCGTACGCTACCCGATGTCGCACAACACCGTTGAAGCGCTGGCCGTGGGTTCTGTTCCGATCATCGAATACCCGGAAGACTTCTACCCCGCCCTGCAGGACGGCATCAATTGCCTGACCTTCACAGGTGAAGCGGGTCTGAAAGCCGCCATTGAACGAGCGGCCAGCCTGAATGAGGCTGAGTGGCAGGGGCTATCGTCCAATGCGATTGAGTTCTACGAACATCACCTGAGCCCCGTTGCCGCTGTGAACCGTTTGCTGGAATCCCAAGCCAATGGAGCCAACACCATAAAACTGGTGCCCTTCCTGAAGCGGGGTGGTGGTCATATCTGAACCTGCAGATCCCCCCTCGAAGCTCACTCCCGGCGCAACAGTTTGTCGGTTAGCCAGTTGAACGCCCGGTTTGGCTTGAATGTCTTGCTCAGGGCGTCCCGGTCATATTCGGTTTCCAGCCATTCATCAAACCCTATGCCAGTTTCGGACTGAGCCTTTCCGTACGCTTCAACAAAATGATCCATCATGCCCGTAGACGCACTGCGAATGTGCAAGTACCTGAACGACAACTGCCTTAATGCATCATCGACTGTGCCATCCTGTTCCAGCAAACAGATTGCTGCTGCCAGACCGGCACGATCAGCACCCGATTTGCAATGCAGCAGCATGGGTTTGGGCGCTTCGCGAAACAGCTGTTGCAATTGCTGCACCTGAGCCCGTGTCGGCAAACGCCGCGAACTCATTTTCAAGCTGTAGAGTGTCATGCCCAGCTGCTCGGTATGGTACCGCTCCAGATGAAAGGCGCCGCTTTTACCTTCCCCGCGCAGATTAATAATGGTTTTGAACCCGGCTGTCGCCAGGCGGCGTAATCGCCAGGGCGAGGGTTGATTGGAGCGCCAGATACCCGGAGCAATTTCCACCGGGCGGTTCACCGGCGCACGCAGTAACCCCAGGTCCACAACCCACAGGTCTACCCAGGCCGCCAGCCTTGCCCTGCGACTGTGCATACGCGTCGGCCAAAGCCCGCGCCAGCCAGCCATCAGCAAGCCACCTGGCCGGGTATTGACAGCAAACCTAAACCACCGTTATTCACAACAAACCTCATGCCGAGCATCAACCCCCTTAAAACACTGTCATGGAAATTCGTAAGCTAACCGGGAACCTCACCCGGCGGAACCGGAGCGGGACCTATGGTAATAGAGCCACACAGCGTTTCCTACCGATGATTTTTGCCTGCCTGCCAACTTCTCGGGTATGCTACGCGGCCAACCTGACCTGACCCCGGTATGATCGATCGCGTGACCTTCACCCCCGTTTCAGACATCCCAGGCCTTGTCCCTTATGAGGGCGAGATTGTTACCCGTTACGTCAGCGAAGGCGCTACGCAGTGGCTAACGCAGCTTCAGGATGCGCTGCGGGCGCAGTCGACCGATCTGCTGTACCGGCAGCGAAACCGGGTATACCGGATAGACGACCCACTGGATCCGGGCAAAGCCATCTGTGTGAAGGCCTTCAAAACGCCCGATCCATTGCGGTCTGCCTATTACCGGCGCACGGGCAGCAAAGCGCGCCGGGCCCACCAGTACAGCCGTCACCTGCATGAACACGGCGCTGCCGTAACCGAGCCACTGGGCTACCTGGAACGCTGGGAAGGCAACCGCCTGGTTGAAAGCTACCTGTTCACACGCTACCTGGCAGATTCGACCGACCTCTATTCCGAAATGACCTATCTGCTGCTCAACCGTCCCTACGCAGCCGACTACATCAAGTTGCTGCGGGTATGTGCAGTTGCCGTCCGGGACATGCACGACAGCGGGTTCATTCATGGCGACCTCGGCCCACAGAACCTGCTGCTCACCCGCGAAAGCGCTGCTGACTGGGCAAACCCGACCTTTATTGATCTCAACCGGGGCCGCTTGCAACCGAACCCGACTCTCAAACAGCGCGCACGTGACCTGGAGCGGATGAAGATCCCGTCCCATTTCTTGCAAATTTCCAGGCACATCTACTGGAACGACGGCCCCATTCCCGCTGAATTTGAGCGCTGGGCGAACCGATACCGGGCCCGGTTCAGGGCGCACCAGCGCTCGCGCAAACTACGCCACCCCATCCGTACCCTCAAACAATGGCTCAAACCTGCCCAAGCCGACCTGAAGAAAGCGGTTTCGACCGGCCAGCCATCGGAACGGGATGTCTGGCTTTGGGACGAGTATTCAGCGCAACCGTCGGTCATGCTTAACAGTAAAGACCGAAAACAATGGCGTAATCGACGTGATGTCTGGACGCTGCTCATTGCCAACCTGCGGCAGGCCCGATCAATTCGAAAACACTATCGCCAACGCAAGGCCAACGCGTACCAGCAGCCGGTCAACCCCGGCAATCGGCTGGGTGTATGGGTCGACGTTGATGACCAATTCAACGCACAACTGGACAGCCTCGCGCAGACGCCAGGTATTCCAGTCATGGTTCGTGTTTATTTTCACCTGGGCGACGACCACCTAATCCAGGTCCAAAGCGCCGTTCGTGCCTTATCCAAAGCTGGGCATGAAGTCTCGATCGGGCTTATTCAGTCCCGCCAGGCGCTGCTGGATACCCAGCGCTGGCACAACTTTGTCACAACAGCCATCAACAACATAGCGGAGCACCTGCATTGCGTTGAAGTAGGCCATGCGATCAACCGGGTTAAATGGGGGTTGTGGACTCTGGAAGAGATGACGGCCCTGCAAGCACCTGTTGCGGCGTTGAAGCAAAAACACCCGCATCTGACATTTCTAGGCCCTGCCGTTAACGACTTCGAGTTCCAGTACTACCCGCCCCTGCTCGATGCCTCTCCATCGACCTACGATGCGGTCTCCTGCCATCTGTACGTAGACCGCCGAGGGGCACCCGAGAACAAACAGGGGCATTTTTCAACCCTGGAAAAGTGCCTCTACGGCCAGGCAATTGCCGACACCTACGGCAAAGCGGGTTTCTACATCACCGAAGTGAACTGGCCAATCAAAGACACCGGCTTATATTCGCCGGTTGCGGGCGCCTACCAGCACAGTGGCTCGGTTGAAAACGCCCTGCACGTCAGTGAACAGGAAAGCGCCGCCTATATGATCCGTTACGCGCTCATCGCCTTGTGTTCAGGCACCACGGAACGCATCTGGTGGTGGCGTCTGGCGCACCCCGGTTTCGGATTAATCGATACGTTGAATGGCTGGCGTGAACGCCCGGGCTGGGCCGCCCTGGTCCAATTTCACAACATACTGCGAGGCGAAACCTTTGTTAACAGGGAAGAAAGGGACGGTGCTGTTTGGTGGCACTTTGAACGAATCAGCCTGGTATATAGCCCTGGCAATGCCAATATAAAACCCGACGATGACGTCGAACAGATCACCGACATGGCTGGCCGCCCGATACAATATGCTGCTGGCAAAACCATCCCTGTCGATGGCAACCCGCTCTACCTCATAAAAAACGCGCGCTAAAGTGAGGGCACTCTAACGCCGTTTCCCGGACAGCACAGGCAGCAGATGATCCCGCACAACATCATCCCCGAACAGCCAACTGGCCTTCCGACGAATCTGATGAGAAGTTTCGGTGTTTTCATCTGCTTCCAGGCTCGACCCGGCCCGCGCCAACGCTACTGCCGAGCCAAAAAGCGTTAGCCCCGGGCCGTCCTGACTTGCCAGCCAGTTCAAAAAGCCGGATTTTACGGCCATAACGGGCGTACCCTGGCTGATGGCGTAAAAATAGCTGCCGCTGACCACCATCTCCTCACCCGAATGGGCCAACAGCGCGCAACGCGCGCCGAGCATCAATGAAACGGCCTCCTGCTCGGGAACAAAGCCGGCCTTAATATCAACCGACCTTCCTTCAGCAGCCTGGCGCAACGCTTTCAGGTAAACCGGCTCATTGCACGGACCCGCAATGACCAACTTACAAGGCCCATCCCAATGTTCCACCAACGCCAACAGGTTCTTGTAGGGGCTGATACGCCCAAAAGCCAGACAATAAAGCTCACCGGTTTTAAAAACCTGGTTGGAAGCCTGAGACTCGACAGGTTCGTACAATGGGTGAGGAACATAAAGCCGTGAACCGGCATTGTGGCCTGAGTGGGTAATAACCGCATCAAAACGCGATTCTAACTGATCAAGCAACGCTTTAACCCGTGCCTGATCCGACACCGCCGTGCGGTGTGGGAACTCGTTGTGGCGCACCATCACCAATCGCCGCGACAGGCGGCGCAGCACCCAGAGCTTGGCTCTAAACCCAAGCAAACCCGCCCATTGCAACCGGCCCGTTTTACGCGACACCAGGGTATTTTCAAGCCAGCTAACCAGAATGACATCCAACGGCGGCTTAATCGCCCGCAACCGCCCCAAAGCCAACCACTTAATGCGAGGCACAGGAACCACCTCATGCTCTTGCGCCACAATGGCCTGCATTCGCCCCTGATAGGCATTGTTCCCAACACCCGGATAAAACCCGACTCGCAAACGGTAAACCCTCAATTCAACATAAACGGGCTCGCTCAATGAACAAGCACCCTATCCTAAATGACGCAACACAGGACGGGACACGGAACACCAACTGACGCGACTCAATAAAAGACGTAAAACACGAATAACCACCAAACCCGAAGGAGGCCAGTCCTCTGGGCGACTGGAAGCACCCCGGCCACTGAATACCATCACCGCCCAAATGGCCAACGCCAGTCATCCAGCGGTAACCCTTCTGATCCTACCGTTTCATTGTATGCACCAATAAAGCCTGCATGGGCCTCCCGCCACTGACGCTCTTGCTCGCGCCGGACCACTTCGCGCAAATGGCTATCACAAACTTGAGACACATTAATATTCAATGCTCTGGCGGCGGCCAGAACATCGGCGCTTAAACTCAGGTTAACGGCACGCTTTTTGGCCTGACGGGACGGGTTGGCAGATACCGGTTTACTTAAAGGCATAACCACTCCATGCGCATTTTAAACATACCCATAGCTTAACCTTTGGACCCAGAATCACAAGGGACGCAGACATGAACTAACGTAACCTAGGGAATGACGTAGAACGATGAAAAATCAAAAGGAATCGATAGGGTATGAGGACAGTCGCCGGGCCAACCTGCCCTTAATATTGTACAGATCGAGTGGGTCAACTATACTTGTTCAATTACTGGTACAGGTTAAGCCCCATGAAAATCCTTTCGTTTACAGAGGCTCGCAACAGCTTAAAGTCCGTTCTGGATGCGGTGGTGAATGATGCGGATACAACCGTCATCACGCGTCGCGATGCGGAAGACGCTGTAGTAATGTCACTTGATTATTACAACAGCCTGATGGAAACGGTACATTTGCTGCGTTCACCAGCAAACGCCGAGCATCTCAATCGCTCCATAGCTCAATACAAGGCGGGCAAGACCACCCAACGAGACATACTGAATGAGTGATCGGTTGCTATGCTGGACCGATGAATCCTGGAACGACTATGTGTACTGGCAGACACAGGACAAAAAAACACTCAAACGCATCAATAGACTGCTTGCAGACATAAAGCGATCGCCGTTCGAAGGCATCGGCAAGCCGGAAGCATTGAAGGAAAATCTCAGCGGATTCTGGTCGAGACGGATTGACGATACCAATCGGCTGGTTTACGTAGTCGATGGGTCTACCATAACGATCATTTCCTGCCGTTATCACTATTGAGCCTAAATGACGCAACACAATAAGGGACGCAAGACACCAAAAGACGCGCAACCCATCACACCCTTAGGAGGCCAGTCCCCTGGGCGACTGGAAGCACACCAGCCACCGAATAAAACCACCCCTAACAGGCCAACTTCACCGGTGACTCATTCTCCCCGTCACCCAGAGGACTGGCTTCCTACGAAAAACAAGAGACACAAACCCCGCGTCTAAACCGGTTCCGCGTCTTTCCATGTCCCACGTCTTTTCAATCATCCCAAACAACCTACATAGGAAATTGCGGGCCTCTATGCTGTGCAGGCTGGTCATTTTCAAGAATTTGCAGTGCTTTTTTTACCTTTTCCGCAACGATATCAACCAGATAGCGCCAGAAACCATTCTGTCGAACCGTTTGATTGAGTCGATCCGGCGGTATAAACCGGGACATTTCATAAATAAAGTCCTTCTGCTGCTGCTCGTCGGTTTCAAGCCGCTTCAAGCGCTCATTAATGCGTTCGAGGAAGGCTCCCTTAGCCACAGCATGGTCCTCCAGCTTGGGTTCGATCAGCTCATACGCGGGTTCAATACCACTTTGGTACAACCAGGCGATGTCCCAGAGATCCCGGTGTTTAAGACGCCCCGGTCTCATCGCGAAAGCCAGAAGTTTATCCGCAAATATTTCCTCTCGGGTCTGTGCATTGATAATGAGAGCCTCGGTACCGAGATTGATCCCATAGTGATTTCGAATCGTCCTCGGAACGATCTGGTAGCTAGGGACGGCGCATATATCCAGATGGATTTTTTGCGCTGGCATGTCGGGCCGCTGAGGTTGGGTATTTACGCTCAGTTTCCAGGTATCCACATTGCCCTGTTTCTCCGCCTTTGGTTCCGAGACAGTGATTGGCACTTCGTATTTTTCCTGCAGCCGGCTTTCCAGCGTTTCCTTAAGCTTAACCAGTTCAGCTTTATCGAAGTGGGCTCCACCGGTAAAATCCAGATCTTCACTCAGGCGATTGGATCCGTAACAGGCACGAAGGCAAGTCCCACCAATGAATGTAAGCTTCTGCAGCAAGTCTGCATGGCTCATTTCGCGCAGAATGTCATGGTGCAGGATTTCCTTTTCCACTACGGGGCGCAATGCAGCCAGCTCTCCCTGGGCTCGAATAGCCTCATTAACCAAGGCATTAAACAATTCCATCGTCAGTCTCCTGCACCAGATCAATTGTAGAGCGATTGAAGCGTCGCATGTCTGCCAGCGCCAGGTGTGGTGAAGCCCGGAACAAATGCCGGCTGGAATCGTAATTCAACGCATCAATAACGTTCGACATCGGGCGCTCCGTATGCACAAACTCAATCGTGCCATACCGCCCGCAACTGATTTCTGCAGAGCGACCGGTACTCACCACAGTTACCCAGGCTATGGGTATTTGGGAGATTAGGCCTGCTTCACTGAGTACGGTTTCCAGACTGATATAATTGAAATGCCTTGCACGCAGTAATGCAGCAGCATGAAAAAGAATCAGGCCGCTATTGTCCGGTGCACCCGCGTATTGATAGATACCCTGGCACACCCGCTCTAAAAGCCCTCGTTTCTCGGCCCGATGAATAACCGCTCTGTATGCCCCCTGGCTCAGCTCCGGAAACAAGGCTCGAAAGGTGGCAATTGAGTACAGGCACCCCGACCCCGATCCGGTTGATTGGGAGGCGAGCAACCATCGCTCCAGCTGTTGTATGGGTTGCATGGGCAAACTCCGCGTTTTGTTATGTTTAGTGTAATAAAGCGCGGAGTAAATGCAAATAATTCAGAACTTGAAAGTGATGCAGAACACTAACGGACGCACAACCCACCACACCCGTAGGAGGCCAGTCCCCTGGGCGACCGGAAGCACCCCTGCCAGTGAACGAAACCACCGCCCAAAAGGCCAACTTCACTGGTGACTCATTCTCCCCGTCACCCAGAGGACTGGCTTCCTACGAAAAACAAGAAACACAAACCCCGCGTCTGAACCGGTTTCGCGTAATTCCATGTCCCACGTCACTTCATGTTCCGCGTCTTTCACTGTCCTACGTCTTTCCGAATCCCAAACTCCGTCCAAACCAGCTTGTTATCCCGAACATTTTTGCGAATGGCGTTGTTCTTAGCCCAGGTTTCCGGGTTTTCGTACCCACGCTTGTGGTCGAGGTGCAGCATGATCACCGAGTACCGGGCCTGAATGCCCTTAACCCCACGGTTCATCATGCGCTCGCCCATTTCCCGGTCCAGCCCGCCGTATTGCATGCGCTCGTCGAAGCCGTTCACCGCCACCATATCGGCTTTCCAGCCTGAACTGTTGCCCCCGTTCCAGGTGGCCCCGGTGGGCGTCAGTCGGTTCAGCCAATGAGCCAACCGGGGCCCGGCCGTAAGCTTCATGCGCTTGTGATCGCGCGTTTGGCCCAATTTGTTTAAGGCTTCAAACTGGAAAGCTGTACCATCGGCGACCATAGGTTCCGTGATGGCGTCGCTAACCGGCATGGTCAAACGATACAATCCACCCGATACAAAATGGCCTGGCCTGGCAGCGGCTTTGTGGCTGGCAATGTAATCGCCCCGCGGGATGCAATCCCCATCAGTAAAGGCCAGGTAATCACAGGGGGTTTCCACAATGGCCTTGTTCAGAATCACGGTCTTACGAAAACCATCGTCCTCATGCCATACATGGCGAATGTTCAGCCGGCCCCGGGCTTTATAGCGCTCAATTACCTCGGCGGTTTCCTGGCCAGAGCCATCATCCGCGATGATCAGCTCGAAATCCGGATCAGACTGAGCTTCATACCCCCACATTACCTTTTCGAGCCAACGGGGCGAGTTATAGGTCGTTACCACAACGCCCATTTTCATACGGAAACTCCAAAATTCGTGTAACCAGGCGGTATCTTAACGGCATGCTCTTCAAAAGAATATGTGATGTAAAGTGACGTGGCACTCGAAGGGACGCGACACAATAAAAGACGCAGAACACCGACCGACGCAACACAGGAAGAGACGCGGAACACGAAAAGACGCCCAAAACTTCAGTTCCTGTCCTGCGTCACTCGGTGTGTTGCGTCAGTCAATGTCCCACGTCTTTCCGTGTTCTACGTATTTTAATGCCCTACGTCTTATCCCGCTCTGGGTTGGGTACTGAATGCATGGAGTAGTCCCGAAGTATGGTGTTAATCAGTGTCTGGTAACCGATGTGTTTTTCTGCGGCCTGCTTCTTTAATAGCAACACGACATCATTATCCAGGCGGATCGTTGTGGACACCTTTTCGGCCGAATAAAAACGACCACGAACACCGTTTGAGAAATCGTAATCGGCTTCCAGCTCGAAATCGTCCAACGCAGCTCTCTGTTCAAGTGTTCTCATAGAATGACCTCTCACTCCGATTCGCCTCTCTTGCACTGATGATGCGAATCACCTCTTCACCTTCGTCGGTGAAGAAAACATTAGCGACAACCAATATCTGCCTGTTTTTTGTACTACCCAAGGTAATCCAACGCTCCTCAAAATAACTGTAACGGTGATCTAACCGGGCGACATGAAGAGGATCTGCAAACACCTCCTTGGCCAATTCAAAGGATACACCGTGCTTACGGGCATTCATCTGATTCTTTTGATCATCCCATTCAAAGTGCACTAACCATTCCCTGTAGTAACATTGTACCTACAAAAAAGCATAGCAGGTCGTCATTCCAGGTCAAGAAAGAGAAAACCAGAGAGACATTGAATGACGTGGAACATCAACTGCCGCAACACAGGAAAGGACGCAAAACACCAAAAGACACCCAAAACGCCAGTTCCTGTCCTACGTCACTTACTGTTTCGCGTCAGTCAATGTGTTGCGTTTCTTCATGTCCTACGTCTTTCAATGTCCTACGTCTATTCCCGCTCTAATCCGGCTCCTCTTCTCCCCAACGCCACACTTGGATACACTGCGAAGCACTTACAGTATGAACCTGACACAACCATGAAGCTCAAAGAATACCCCGTTTCCGCCTGGCATTCCCTAAAGCTCTGGCTAACCCCTGCTGCCAGCCTGGAAGCAAAGAGCAATGGGCATGAAATCCCGGTCATCGTGTCGCTGACCTCGATTCCTTCACGCCTGCCCATATTGCACCTGACAATACGCAGCCTGCTGCGGCAAACGGTAAGGCCTGAAAGAATAGTCCTGTGGTTACACCACGACCTTAAAGCCGAAGTACCCAAACGGTTAAGCAGCCTGCAAAGCGACCTGTTTGAAATACGCTACGCCGAACAGACCTGTGCACACCGCAAACTGGTTCATGCCCTGACAGCCTTTCCCGGGAAAACCATTGTTACCTGTGACGACGACCTGCTCTACCAAGCCAACTGGCTGAGCTCACTGTACCAAGAGCACCTCCACCACCCTGAGGAAGTGGTCGCCCATGAATGCCGGCGCATTCAGTACGACAACGAGGGCAACACAGAGCCCTACTCACAATGGCGAGCAGAACAACCAGGCACCAGCCACCCAGACACGCTTGCAATCGGCTATGGTGGGACTTTGTACCCACCAGGGCGATTGCACTCAAACACCACCCAGGCAGATCTTTACCTGAACCTCGCCCCTCGCGCCGATGACCTCTGGTTTAAAGCCATGAGCTTTTTGAACGGCACACAGGTTCGCAGAACCGATAACGCCCCTAAGCGCCCGATCCCGATTATCCGCTCCCAGGCAGAAGCACTGGGCCACACCAACATCAAACAAGACCAGAATAGGACTCAGTGGAACGCTATTCGAACTCACTATGATTTCCATAAGGAATGATTATCAGGCTTGAAAAATCGTTTATTTTCAATCACTTAGAAATCGCAAAAACCGATGTTGATTACCCTGTTTCCAACCTTGATCCGATTTCTACCGCTCAGGAGGGTTGCCAGCTTTGGCAACGGGATGACTGATACTGACAGTTCAGTGTTCGAAGCTGGAAACGGATAAAAGCCCATCTTCCAGGCGCCAGCTGTTTTTTATCATGGGCCGTGGTTATCAGCGGTGCGTTAATGGGCCTAACTACAGACGGGATTATTCAATAGACAGGGTTTAGTGGATGCTAGCCGGCAACCGCGCGGCTGCACCGCGTTTATCGGCTACCGACTCAATCAATTTCTTGAAATTCTGGCCATGACTGGTCTTCTTGGGCAATCGCAGTCCTTTTTTTGCGTCTGTAGACTATCCGACAGGCTCGATTCATGTAGGGGAAGACCGAGCCTCAGGCTCTGCGGTCGATATGAAAGCACAAAACCCTTAGTTTCTGCCAAAGCTAAGAGCTCTCTACGAATTTCCCAAGGTAAAAAACCCCGGTGGCAGGAGATTCTCGCGCTCGTAGGGATCACGGAAAGCAAGGGGCAGTAACTCCTTGGAATATAAAAAGAGTTACCATTTTATTAGGCCCAGCATTCTGTATTGCTCAAGCCTGGACTGGCGCTCAGTGCTGGGTAAAAACATCTTCCAGCTCGCGAGCATCCAGTACATTCTCCGCCCAGCGTTCCAACTCTTCAATCGTCGCCATCTCGAGGCGTTTCTCTGTTGCGTCATCCAGAGCTCCGAAGCGCCGGGATATCTGGCGCTTGAGTAACGTGGCCTCGCCTTCCAACCGACCTTGCTGCATACCTTGCTGCATGCCTTGCTGCATACCTCGTTGCATACCTTGCTCCAAGCCTTGCTTCAATCCTTCCTCTCGCAATCGCTCCGATAAAGTAGCCATGGCCTTATTCTCCTGAGGGTATTCTGTCGCGTATTCTTGCATTTCATTATCATCCAGGGCGCTGTAAATGTCGATGAAGTCAATGTACTTAAGCTGCTTCTCGGGGTCTGGTTCGAGGCTCAATAGGCCTTTAATAGCCTGGGCATAGACCCGCACTTTCTGCGCCGGAGACCACTGCATGTTCGGTAAATTTAACCGGGCAACCAAATTGTCACTTTCCCAGTAGTCTTCGCTGGTCATGCCCTGAAGTTGGCAATTCAGGTAGGTAAATGTCAGGTACGAATGGCGTTCCGTCCCCAGGGTCAGGCGTTCTGCTATGCCATCTGCCTGCGCCAGGAAAATAACCACCGGCACCACCCGGTCCAGTTCGTAAAGTTCAGCCAAATCCAGGCTGTAATGGGCCAAACGGTGTATCGAGAATCGCCTGGGGTCGGTCTCCTCTTCCAATACAAACAGCAGGGCCTCGCGTTGGCCATCCGGCCACTCAACCATTAAAGGTACATCCAATTCCCGAAAACGATCTCCCAGTCGTTCCTTTAATTGCTCCTGCCGAAGCGGGACGATTCGGACCGGGGGTGCAATGTCGCCCACCTCATCCCTGGCAAAAAATGCCAAAGCATCGTAAGGGTAATCGAGAATAAGGTTCTTGAAATTCTGATCATGACTGGTTCTCCTTGGCATGGGCGGTCCTTTTACTGTATGAATATACAGCTTATTCGAAAAACTCGGACCATTCAAGGAAACACGGAGCATTGACTATGTCAGCCGATGCGCGAACACCAAACACCGTCGTCATTATGGAACGGCGTCTGTCATCAAAACTGGGAACTCATTACGAATCACCTAGTTCACCTGAACTACGGACACTATCGCAACCAAATCGGAGGGAGGGCAGCCACATTCCTTGCCATGCACAAGGAATTGCCAATTTGTTACGGCCGGCATTCTGTATTGCTCAAGCCTCGACTGGCGCTCAGTGCTGGGTAAAAACATCTTCCAGCTTGCGAGCATCCAGTACATTCTCCGCCCAGCGTTCCAACTCTTCAGTCGTCGCCATCTCCAGACGTTTCACTGTTGCGTCATCCAGAGCTCCGAAGCGCCGGGATATCTGGCGCTTGAGCAACGTGGCCTCGCCTTCCAACCGACCTTGCTGCATGCCTTGCTGCATGCCTTGCTGCATACCTCGTTGCATACCTTGCTCCAAGCCTTGCTTCAACCCTTCCTCTCGCAATCGCTCCGATAAAGTAGCCATGGTCTTAGTCTCTTAAGGTTATTTTGCTGTGCGACTATCAAACCTCATGGTCGCGTATTCAACGAACTAATTACAAATCGCTCGAGATAATGCAGACTCCTGTGCCTACCATCAGGAGGCCCTCCATTTCCCGAGTCTACGTATGCCGAAGGCGAAGCCCTCCAGTTTGCGCCCCAAAAACACTACTGTATGCTACGGCCATATCTGACAATAACCTGTATGGCCGAGTATGCCTGTAAAAAAAACCCAACTTTTCCAAATCAAGATTACCCTAACCGACAGTCACCCCCTTGTCTGGCGTCGCCTTCATTTGAGCAGTAATACCACGCTGAAACAACTTCATATCATCATCCAAATCAGCATGGGATGGACAAACAGCCATTTGCACCTTTTTAAAACCGACAAAGGCACGCTGTACGGCCCCCCGGAGGAAGATGACGGCAGCCTGCCCATGAAGGATGAGTCCTCGACAACGCTTGCCAAAGTTCTGCGCAAAACCGAGAAGAAGCTACATTACGAGTATGATTTCGGCGACGGCTGGATGCATGAGATTCTGCTGGAGAAGCAACTTCCGCTAATTGGCGAGGCCCCCGCCCCGAGGTGCATCCAGGCAAAAGGCGCCTGCCCGCCTGAAGACGTCGGCGGGATCGGCGGGTATGCCCACTTTCTGGACGCGATCAACGACCCTCAGCACCCAGACCACGGCGAAATGGCCTATTGGCTGGGCGATAACTCCTTTGACCCCAATTATGACGATATCGGTGACATAAACGAATCTCTGCAAATACTGTGGCGCAACCCAAATCAATTTGATACGGCCGGGTCAGGCAACCCGGCCGAAAGCTTTATGCAAACAGTCAACCGAGGCATTGCTGAAGAGGGCATCGAAACAGAAGAAGAGCTGCAAAACCTAGTGCAATCCCTTACCGCCCAGCAAAACCAACAACCGCGGCAAAGTTTCTGCGGCCTGAACCCAGAACAAATGCACATTTTGCTTAACGCCCCCTTCGACAGCCCCAGCCTGCTTAAGTGGTCGGAAAAAGCGGACGGAGTCGAGCAGACCCCCATCATGCGCATGCTGGACGCCTTGTTCGAACAACTGGAAACCCGAGATATCAAGCTGACGCCCAAGGGCAATCTGCCGCTGGCCACCGTCCGGGCCATGGGAAGGATGCTCAACGCCGACGAACTGGACATGGAATGGATGAACGAAAGCGCTATCGACCGGCTGCGCAGTGAAGATGATTTCATGGCCGTGAAAGTTAGCCGACTGCTGGCGCAACTAAGCGGCCTCGTAAACATACACAACAACCGTCTAAAGCTCACGGCAACCGCCCAGCAAAAAATTCGCCAACATCCGGGCAACGCATACCTGTCACTCTTGCGAGCGATGTTACAGGAATTGAACTGGCCCTATGTAGGCGGCTTTGATGAAATACCCGGCATCCAGAGCCTCGCGCCTTTCAACTTCTGGCTACTGCACCGACATAGCGGTCAATGGCACACCGTCGACTACTATGCAGACGCGTTCATAGAAGCCTTCCCCATGATCACCGACGAAGTGACTGCACGCACCATGCTCTCACCGGCCCATACAGTGGCTATCTGCTACCGTGCCCGGGTTATCCCACTCTTTCATTGGTTCGGTTTGATCGACCAACGGTCAGAGCGAATGACAGACGAAGCCGATTTTCGGCTCATTGAAATCAAGGCTTCGACATTGTTTACCAGGCTCATCGAATGGCGTTAACAAGGGGACAAACTGTGAGGGCGCCAATTTACAGGAAGTCAACTAATTGTAGTCTTGGATTCATAAGAAATCGGCTTATGGAACATTCAGAGTAGTTGCGAAGAAACTGGTACAAATCGACGCCGCATAAAACCTGCCTCCTTTATAGAAGCTAGCAACAGCTCATAGGTCGCAGTGGATAAGGTAACTATGCCGCGGACAAAATCAGTATTACCCGTCGCGATTCGGAAGTCACCGTCGTTATATCACTCGAATATTACAACAGCCTGAAGAAAAGGATGGATTAATTATACTTCCCGGCAAATATCAAGCGTGTTTCCACTTCTGGATGTTTGGTTGTCAAAAAACGTTCGCCACAGTCTCCAGCCAATGCTGAAGGTGCTGTCGCAGGTCTTCTTCACTGTCGAACACCTCGCCGCAGAGGCCATCCTGCTTGACGTATTTGACGCCGGATTCGACCATGCCCTTGGTCTCGGGTTCGTAACCCTCACAAGCATGAATGCGATACCCAGCGATGGTGGCATATTGGTGGACGCGCTGATTCAGCGTCAGCACCCGGTACTGCTCGGCGATGACGACCATCTTGGTCTGATCGTAGACGCACTCCTCGGAAATGCCGCCGAAGTAGCGGAAGGCTTCATCGTGCAGTTGGATGAAGGTCTCGGTGTTCAGCGGCTTTAGGCTGACGCCCACATACATCAAGCGTGAGCAGCAGAGCACAAACACGACAAACTCCTGGCCACCCACCCAGACCCCGCGCAGCTCACCGGGCTCAACCTGGCATTGAAAGGCGACAATGGTGTTCTCATCCATCTTCCCTATATGTCAACCTCACCCCATACAACCAGTCTATGAGTTAACATAGATTTCAGGGCGTGGATTGAGGAGCTAACACAATGCCAAAACCAGAATCGCAACTGCCGGAAAGCCAAGTGACACCCG
>Ga0307966_1001950_pt1:0-15000 | contig 16004 bp, 16 predicted proteins | sample OrgLakmetagen646_FD_203141 | JGI IMG/M metagenome (GOLD analysis project Ga0307966, IMG submission 203141) | Saline water microbial communities from Organic Lake, Antarctica - #646 | ecosystem: Environmental > Aquatic > Non-marine Saline and Alkaline > Saline | place: Antarctica: Organic... | reverse complement strand
AGAGTGTCACGTTCTAATCGCCAGAATTTATGTGTTTATTTTTACGGCTGCACACAGTGGTCCACATTCCTTATGACAATAATTGTGCTGGACACGCTCGCATGTAGTGCATCACGCAACAGGCACAGCATTGTGACAAATCACTGCACGCCACCGGCACTGCAACCAGCTGCTTTAGACCAGTACCAGCATTGGCATCAAGGCTCCTATTCATCCACGCAGCTGGTTTGCTTTTCGTGTTTGTTGTGTAACCACTCCAGTGTATATATATGTGTGTGTGTTCCTACCTTTTAACGTGGCATCTCTGACTCAACCGTCGTTCTGCATCGTCCCTCTCCTCTGCCTCCTGTACACAGCTCAAGGCACAGGCCCAGAGCTTTGGCAATGCCCTGTCCACCATCGGGAAATTCGTTATTAGGAAGAAGGTCGGAGACCGAGACCAGATCTACGGCAGCGTGCAGAAGTCGGAGGTGTCCGATGCCATCTACCAGCAGACAGGTGCGGTAGGTTATTGTGTGTTGAGCAAGCGAAGACTTGAAGCTATGCTACGAATGCAGGCGTGCGTTTCAGGTTTATATAATCTTAGACCATGATGGCAGTGTGCAGACGTCAGAGATGGCCATGTACCTCCAAGCGTTTCTCCGGAGAGAAAATGTGCTGTTGATCTATTCTTTCATTTGCAAGATGAAATTTGTGATTTATTTCCGGAGATCCGGGCACACTACAACCGAAGGTACTTAATGTGGGAAGATCCCGTGTGCTGCTGTTGCATGACAAACATGCTCTTGATTTCTATGAGGGTGAGAGCTGGATAAGCCTGCGGTAATAGTAGATTAAATCATCTAGAACAGTGCTTCAGCTCGTTCTCGCCATAGCAATCTTTTTGAGACCACAAAGATTGGCGCTAAGACCTCCATGCCGCATATGATCTCACACGTGCACAACACTGCACCGTTACTTGCTCCACAGGCCGCAACCTCATAGACGCGGAGATCACCATACCAGAGATCAAGGCAGTGGGCACGTACGAGTGCCAAGTGAGGTTGCACCCAGAGGTTAACGCTAGCTTCAATGTGGTCATTCAGCGCGAGAAGGGAATCACGGTGGGTGTGGGGGTGTGGAAAGGGGTGTGAAGCATTGTGCTGTGTTTGTAATGTGTGTAAGTGTGCGTGTGTGTGAGAGAGTGTGTGTGTGTGTGTGAGTGTGTGTGTGTGTGAGTGTGTGTGAGTGTGAGTGTGAGTGTGTGTGTGTGTGTGCCGTGCAGAGTTGCATTAGAACTTTGGTGAAAGGGAGCAAGTGCAGGAAAGGATAATCTGATGGTACTTGCTTCTGCAAATGTTTTGCGTGTACTTGTAAAAGTATCGGTAAGTCCGGTTCCACTTATGCCCATCTGTGTGCTTGCAGTTAATGAGATTAATAGGTGTTTTTTTAAATGGGGCAAATTGATGTACCTAAGTAAGTTTTGTAATAAGTATGGTTAGGAGTACGGCAGAGGGGGCCGATCGAGGCCCACATGGGTACGCTTTTTAACCGTCCCTAGGGTATCTATGCCCTAGCAGGCGATTCAAGTTCAGCACTGTCGTGTATTTTCAAAGCTGCTGCTGATGTTCTGTATTTGGAACCTCACAATAGCTGCAAAAGTTGTAGAATGAGAAAAGTGGTGGACGGTGGGATCTCAGAACTCCACCCTTTTACCAAGAAAACAGCAAGAAGGCTGAAGAAGGGGTGCCTAAAGGGGCCAAACAGTGGCATGCTCTAACCTAGCTATCTACACCCATCAGTGTTGAAATTAATGTCACATACTGGAGGTGTATTGGGGTCAAATGAGAGCTTAGGTTGGGGCGTGGTGGCTCAATACGTGCATTTTGGGCCAAATATTGAGGCTACGCACTCATCTAGGCCAGCAGTCTTCGTTTCAGCCCAACTTTATCGATAGGCTGAACATCAGAATTTGATCAACTTCAGGTTTCTAGGGTCTTGCTTCTTTAAGCGGGTGTTTTATATCAGGAATTGCTGGTTCTTACATTACTGCTCTGTCACAAAGAGTCAGTTCAAGTTCAATTCTCCAACCCTATATTTGTCACTTTTCAGCGCATCAGACAAGCATCTCTGGCAGACGTAGAATGGCCGCTCGTTGTGTCACATATAAGCGTGGGTAACTAGGGTGTATGATTTTGCCAGCGTGGCTCAACGAGCATCGTCAAGGGCGAGGCTCGTCGATATAGGCCCTAGTTGGTGCACTACGGTTAGAAAACCATTTTCTGAAACATGCGCAAATTGAGCCGAAATTTTTCTGGTGTGTATTTATAATTATTTATCGTGAAGAGACCGGACTGAAAAGAGCTGTAGAAGTGTTTGGGGATTCCCTCTCATGGTGCTTTGCCTGGACAGGCATATGCACATCAGATTGGCCGGGAATAAGCTTCACATATTAAGAAAGTAGTGTACAAAATTACTGCCCATTTGGGGCGTCGAGAAATGAAAGTCTGACACTTCCTTGAACAAGACTGACATCGCGATGTGCCATTTTTTGCGTCTACATTATACAACACCATTACACAGATATACTTCGTAATATTATAGAGGGGCTGCCGCCCGCCCAAATTTCGACGAAGGACTCACGCTGTTTTTGTGTTTTCCCTTTTTACACGCCTTCATTGCCTGTCTGTGCAACCCTGAAGACCTTTATTTGTCCATGTGTCCAACCCCTTCTTCAGCGCAGAGCTCCACTGCCTTCACTGTCAAAACTGACCAAATACATCCTTTGACCTTGCCGGATTTTGCAAAACGGTTCATGCATCTAAAACAAAAGACGCAAAGACGCTTCAGTCCTCCGGAGGACTGAAGGATTCAGGCCAAATTCTTCATGGCGGGGCGCTTATGCCTTTGTCACTGCCAGAGCTTCCCAAAATCCATTCAAGTTCGTAACTTCACTGTATAATAATAGTTCATAACAGTGGCATAAAACTGCATCAAAAAGTGGCCGGCCAAAAATGCCTCCTCGGTCTCCATGCAGCCACAGAAAATGACGGCGCATGATAATTGCACGATTTCTGAGCGAAATTAAGTAAGAATTGAAACAGGAAATATTGCAATTTGACGCCGTCACAACGTGCCACTTTCCAGCCCTTATCGTTGTCAAAAGTTCGACCATCAAAGCTCGCCACCAAATCTCACAGACCTGTGGTGGACAGGCTGACTCAATTTTCTGTCCGAATCTCATGCGGAACAGACCATAAACTGACGCGGAATTCAGGCCCAAAAAACGCCCAACAGATTCGGTACCCCCTTCCCCCCTAGCACTGGAAGGGCTTCGCCGCCCCTAATTTCCATCCTTTCTAATTGCCGAAGGCGACTATATGCACTTTTCGCCCTTTAAGCTCATCCTCCGCCTTGCCCCCCCTTTTCATCGAAATCCTTTTTTTGTCCAGTCATTACAATTCCTTTGCCATCATTCCTCCCTTCCTCTTCTTTTCGTTGAGCCACGCATGTTAAAACTTGTTCGCACAGTCCTCACACTGCACCCAGTTCTATCTGTTGCACTGCCTCCGTCATTGTTCTTGCAGCTGAGCAGAGAAGACACTCAGCATTTGCTCATGTGAAGTTTATGTGAGGGTGTATGCATGCTCCAGCGACCTGGCTCTCTTTTTGACTTGTACTCTGCGACTCAGCGCAGTATCCACTTGCCGTTTCCGCGTCTTCAGCCCTGGAATCCGTTGTCATAAAATCACGTAAGCTTCCATCGTAAAAAAGGAGCTGTTCTTCACAGACATTGCACTCTTCACAGACATTGCAATATCATAAATTTGATTGATGCAAGCTTGCACCCTGGGCAAACGATCTGGCAGCTCCCCTCAATGCTGAGGCCGGAGCACAGGAGCAGCGCATCGCTATAAGGATTATTCACACAATTCTGACGCATATAGTCGCAGATGCAAATGCAACCGCGCTGCCTCCGAATGCTCTCCTCTCGCGAACCTAGCAACCCCATTTTCGACCCTGTATTCTCATCCTCCGCAAAATTTTGGCTAGAAAGCAGGGTAGAAGTTGCACTTATATTTATAAACAAAAGCATTAAAAGGAGTCAGGAACACATGTTGTTCGTTTGAATGAACAAATTTAAAGCTTAAAAACAGTACAATACTAGAACACTAATTAGCATCTCGAGCCGCCATGATACATGCCAAGCATCGCCACGATGCACTGCTTTGACAAAGACGAAAGCTGAAGGAAAAGTGTCTGAAGCAGCTTTTGCACCTCAGCTCCCAAGAGCTACGAGAGTGCACAAACCTGTAACAGCAACAAGCAAAAGATGAATGTAGCGAGAAGTTGCAGTTGTAATTGCTAATCTTAGGGCAAAATGATGGTAGAAGCAAGAAGAAGAAATCCTTTTTCTGCAACTTACTTGTCAAACAAGTGTTGGAAGTTCGTCTTCTCTGGCAGCTGCTTTACTTTGGAGCGCCCTGGCATGGTGACTGATGCTGTTTTCGTTTTTTCTTCCTTTTAATACGAGAGGGCTGTTGCGCATGAACTTGAGCTGGACCGGGGCAAGGCATGTAGCCTGCAATAGTAACATACACATGCATCATATCTATGATATCAGGTTCAACTGCTACATCCTATGCACATCATGCACTTCTCGCAAGGCATGGAATAGTCAAAACAAACTGAAGGGAAATCACACCTGAGATGACTCTTGAGCTATTAATTGATGCCTCTGCACTTTCAAAGAGCTACACGCAAAGAAGTTGACACAGGTTACGTAAGGTACTGTTGTATATCTCGTGCAAATCATGCACTTCATGCAAGGCATGAGAGTAGAGCAAGGACATCAAACCTGAAACCCTCACTTCTGATCTCGCGAACCTAGCCTCTCCATTGGCTCCGGAACAAAGCCCATTTGCCATTATCATGAATATTCAGGTGAATCTTATGCAGAACCTCGTCGGCCCCACTGAGCCACAGAAACTGACGGCGCCTGAGAACTGCACCAATTTTCAGCGGAATCAAGCAAGAATAAGAACATTGAAACCAGGGATGGGTCATACGGACTTCTGAGACGTCCCATACGGTATAATACGCTATTAATACGCAATACGCGTATAATACGTAAACGTATTTATGCTATTTTGGGGGGTACTCTGGGCTTGCACAAACCACCCTCCAACCACCACGAATTGTCCCCCCAGCCTCCAGAACATTATAATGCCTCCTGGTAAAGACCCTGAGTGGCATCGTGTTGTTATGGGACAGAAGGGGCAGATTTAACAGGATGCCAGATGCCGATTCCGGATGCCAGATGCCGATGCCAGATGCCAGAATTCCGAGATTTCAGCAGCGGTGCCCCCCGCATCCGCGAGCACTTCATGAGGTAGAATCCCAGCGTAGATGTAGCAGCATGCAGAGCTGACCCGGCAGGAATCCTCAGGGCGTAATCGCAGCGCTCGCTAGCAAATGGAGAAATTGCCGACGCGAGGAGCATGCAGGAAAAGAGAGGCACCTGCACAGGACTTCAGCAAGCACATCAGCAGCAGCATCTACACAGTCATTGGACACCTGCAGCAAGAGGGCAGTGACCAGGGCTTGTGTGGAGCAGCTGTTGCACAATTCAGCTACGCTACATGCACCACCTTCTGGGTTGTGGTAGCAATAAGCAAGTGATCATGCTACGTTCTGAGAGGGTGGGAGTTCCTCTGGGGGGCTCTAGAGGGCCTGGGAGTGCTTCTGGGGGGCTCGTGGCTGCAAAATTCGTTAAGTGCCCAAAATCGTATTATACGGAGCAATTTGAAAAATACGGTTATATACGCGATAAATACGATACGACGTATAGTACGCCTACGCCGTATGACCCATCCCTGATTAAAACCCAGTTTTCATCGTCGTCACAACGTGCCGCTTTCCAGCCCTTCTCGTCGTCAAAAGTTCCACCCTCACAGCTCGCCACTAACCGGAACATGCCTGTAAAAAGTCACAGGATCGAATTGTTAAACTATATCTTACGACAGTCTGCTTGCCGAGCGTAGAGTTATTAGCTCGCAAAGTGCGCCAACCGAACTCTGTTATCCACGAGCAATCTCTAATCTTCCTTTCAAAAAAGTAGGGTACAAATTTCTGAAATAATTTGGGTATACAAAAAATGCGGTCGGTGTTCCCGATTTTAAGGGATTTCCAGGGAATTTCCCCTGATTTCCCCCCCAAAATGGACACCCTAGTTGCCGTCTAGGCTTCAACAGCAGTGACGTCAAGCCTCAACTAGAGGCTGTCACACCCTTAGTCACATATCTATTGACGTTTGGGAGCAAATGAGCTCAGTAGCAAACCACTCATTCACTGTCCCCACACACTGCTGCATTGACTGTTCTTTTATAAATCATGTTGCAGGTCAAGAAGAAGTAGACTGTCGCCTTGAAGAAGTAAGCTTCCTTACAAAGGAACTGGTTGGAATTCTGAGTTATCGCTTTTGACGATGAACTCCTCCGTTTTATACCGGGATGGTTGTGTTAGAGTAGATGCTAGGTTTGCGCTTAATTTTGCTCCTGCCTCCTTGAATCATAGATGCTAACTGCAACATTTTTTCCTTCCTTTGCTATTTTTGCCTGGCACCTGCTTTGGCTGCAAAAGGCAACTAAAATTGTCCCGTTGCTACACAAGGCCGTTGGCTGACATTGCAACTCTCTTGATTTATTTTCAGCTCCTTTTTCCTAGCTAGTTCAGCCGCCGCCATTATTCAGTGTGAAATCAGTGTAGCTGCAAACTTTCCATGATAAGAAGGCAAGTAACGTTTGCCAGGGAGAATGTGTTTGGACGTTTTGCTCTTGACAGAGTAAACACTTGTTGCTCTTACCATACCAGCGACGAGCCCCTCTCATCAGACTTAGGACTGAACTTATACAACCTCTTTGTACAATGGTTATAATGGGGGGTGATCTTCAGCCAGGTTGTTTGAACAAAACTGGCTGTGTTTTCACTACCAGCACAGCTTCTCCTTCCCTTTCCGACACACACTGTGAACTCAATTCGAAATTGGTACGCACCTTGGCAACTTCTTTTTAGTGGCTGAGAACAATGCAACCCTAATTACAGAATGATGCGGTGGGCTATACAATCTGAGCAGGGTGCAACAGTCTACTTATCAACAAGATATCTGCAATTATCTTGCGGAACAATTAGGTAGGTGGGGGGTTGCCTGGTGCGAATAACAGCCTGAACAACAGCCAGAGGGTACTTTAAAGATTTTATGAGAGGTGTTATATGTAGTGATGTAACCTTACCTAACCTTATGAGAGGTGTTCAAAAGGTACACGCCCATGATAACAACGGTAATGGTAGGAGATATGACAGGAGTGTGATATTGGGAATGTAATAAACGCCTTCCTGCTGGATCTACGTTAGTATCTGTTGTTAATATCATACCAATTCATTCATCTCTAGCTACTAGTATTAGCATCAAACTTTCATGGATGAGTTTTTGGTTCGAGTAGATAACAGGCTTGACTCTCTGCCCAGTTTCAATTATAGATAGATCTGCTTGCGCCTGCCTGCTAGTCCCGCCTGCTACTTTGCTTCTTTGCTTCTGGTTCTAAAGCTGGCTTGAATGCCTTTGTAATCCAAATCAAACTAAAGCTGGCTTGACCTTCGACGTGTCTGTGTGGTGCTGCTTCAAGACTCTCTGTGTTCAGACCAAACTTTTTCTGCTGGTTATACTTCAGCTCCTTTTTTGGCTTCCACTTCTCGCTTTTTCTCCTACTCTCCTTCTATCATTCCTTCTCTTTCTCTTGTTTCTCTTATGCGTTTCCTCTTTGGTCTAGCTAGGTGTGGTTGCAGGCTTTTTTAAAGCTTCCGCTCAGATGCCCCCTGAGGCATATATAGCGATGTAACCTTACCTTACCTTAGCACCAAAAGGCTGTTGTCACACCCTACATAATTCCCCCACCTGTGACCTGTGTGATACTGATGATGTCCAAGATGAGCAGCATGTTCTTTTCCACTGCGCCAATCCCCATGTGATTTCTCTCCGCAGGAAATATACATCTCTGTTTCCCCCAGCAGGAGCCCATGATGTGTTGAATTTCTTAAGCCAGAACAGTTACAAAGATTAATTTTTTCCTCCATGAACTAATTGCGTTTTATGAGCAGGCTAGTCGCACTTCTTGACTGAAGGCCTTTTTTGTAAACCTTGTACAAACGTTATCACAGTTTTTACAAGTTTTACATACGCAGCCTAGCAGTCGCACGTTTTGACTAACGGCTTTATGCTTTATCTGTAAACTATGTAAAGGGCTGTTTAATGCAATTAATTCCGGCTGTGTTAATTCCGGCTGTGTTACAATGACTGGTGTTCCTAGCGACTAATACTACACCTTTCTATTCCTTGCTAGTCAGATGAAGCCAAGCAAAGAACAGCCGAGCTGCCTCGACGCAATTTTGAGCCCAACTATTGCCGCGCCAAGAACTCTGATCATGGAGACATCAAGATGCATCCGCACATGTGTGCCTGTCTGATTCTGTCACTAACAAAATCTGGATTTGAAACAGATGGGTAGTATTTATGACGAGAAGATGCTGTCTAAACCTAATCCACGCATCCGATTAAATGAATCTATGCCGGCAGGCAAAACACTTCAAAGCCTCTAACCACAGTTCAGCACGTGCTGAGGCAAAACCATAAAATGTCCTTTAGTGGCACAAAAAGGGTGCCTAGTGGTGCAAAATAAAATGCTCTGTGCAGAAAAACAGCAGACAGGCGCCAAAAAGTGAGAGGGAAACACAGGAACACATGCAACATGTACACTTTATACATGCCAGCTTTAATATTAGATTTGGGTGTAAGTTATAGACAGCAGTGTAGCAAAGAGGCAACATGCGGCAGAAGAAGATGAACCACGACTCCTGCTAAAGACAAAACAAGAATAAGAAAAACCTGCTGGTCCTGACACAGCAACATTATGGAAAGATACCTCAGTGCCTTCCGCGCAAGTAACAGAAAGGAACAGCTCCTTGTTGAAATTGATTTAAATGCCAGCACGAGAAACAGGAGGACACATAAGTTACAAGCATCGAACAACCTCAGCCTTAAAGCGTACAGAGGCGAGGATGCAGATTGCAAATACAGGAATGGAAATGAATATGAGAAACCAAACGCTGATCGAACCTTGGACACTTGAGAGAGTTTAGCATAGACGCAGGTAGAGGCAGCCACTCCCTCACAAAATATGGAAGAAAGGTCCTCTTAAATTTTCGTTTACCGCAAATGAGCTGTGCAATTAGTAGCATACGAATGGTCAAGTGCTGCCCGCTTGTGGAAGTGTGCTTGGTTCCACGACCTTCCCTGATTTGGCCAACAACTCCCTGAAAGATGAAAAGCAATTGAATTTCATTGTTCGTCACTGGGGCAGCGAGCACAAGCTGCCGGATGCTCAAAGGCAGGGTAACAAAGAAGGACGACATAATGAGTACCAGAAATGAGGGGCCACATGTGTCCTTGTGTGATGTGTGATGTGGCAATAAGTGGATGTGACCTGAGGGTTTCAGCATCCAATTAGCCCCTGGAAAGCGAGCAACTCAAATTCCCATGCGTTTGGATCTTTTGATTAGCAGATCACTCAGCTCCACAAAACACGCTGTTCTTCAGTGTGTGCGTGCATGAGTTCGCACGTGCGTGCAAGCATATGGATTCGCTAATATTGAGTCCCACAGACTTGACTATTGCAAACGATGAGATGAGGTGTGCCGTACAGCAGTTCACTTTGCACGTGCAATAGGTCCTGAGTCGCACAACAATCGGCACACTCAAACACACACACGCGCACACACACATGCACACACACACGCGCACACACAGATAGCTCCACCTTACTTGTATTCTGCTGCCTGCTCAGGCATTTCATTCTCCATCTTTGCTACCACCGAGTCCCACAGGCACTGCACAGCCTCCACCTTCCCTTTGCAGGCCTGTATGAACACAACAATGGACAACAAGTTTCAAATTGAATTGCTTTTCCTTCTTACTAATCCACAAGCACCGCACGCCTCCCATCTTCCCTTCGCAGGCATGCAGACACGTGAAAATGCAAGAACTTGAACAACACACTTAAGGCACTTGTGCTTGTGGTCTGATTTTTCTAGTAAATATGCACCCGTTCTGCTACAACTGCCCATTTCCCACTTAGTGCACGCCTCCAGCTTTCCTGCTGCGCAGCATCTGTTCTGAGGTGAGGCGCCAGCAGTACCAGAGACAACAGCTCCACAGAAACACGCAGGCCACAGCAGTGGTGCTTTCAAAACAGGACAGCACCCATAATCAAGGAGCACGCACACCCTTTACCTAGCCCACATTTGTGTAAGACTGCTGCATGCTGCTTTGCGAAGCACGACTTACATAAAACAGCTTTTTGCACCAAATTTGTACTAAGGAACTAGCTTGCTCCATGCGTACATTGTACATGTCCTCCCTCCCTCCAGCCCTCTAGTACCTAGCCCCTCTGAAGCCACTCCTGGCTACCACGGACACACACGTAGGGCTGGCCGCAACCATTGACACACAAACACATACACACATACACACACCTACACACACACACACATACACACACACACAATGTACATGATGACAAACTTGGAACAATTTCTTTCTAAATATTCCGTGTATGTTTAAGCTGCGGCCAATCCTAAATACATGACAGATGCCTGAACAATTTTGTTCTGGCTAAGCCTCCGCTTCAGCACGACAGCTAAAAGACCCACCTGGTTGTCACGCACACATGACTTGAATACCTCTGCAGTGTACTGATTCAAGTTGCCCCCCTCGTCTAAGCACCTGCAGGCATTCATCAAGTCGTCAGAGACGCGTGGAACAGGGTAACAGGGCTGCTGGTGCACGCGCACGTGCGTGCTGGCAAGAACAGGCATTTGGAGAGGCCTCATCTGCAGCACGCTGGTCTGAGCATTGCCATCTGCTGGCTGGCCCTAACTCTATGTCATTGTGGAAGCAGTATCTGTTGGCAGAACGCAGGGACTCACTGTAGCATGTCAGTTGGGACAGTCCCGTTCCCATGGTTTTCTGTAAGAGAGAGAAAGGGGGCGCTCAAAGACCGCAGCTCTGCAATGCTCTCCACGTATTGAACCCTGAATTTGCACTTGCAGTTTAGCTTGTGAATATGGCTGTGTACGCACAAGCTGGTCGAAGGCGCACGTCTTTATATCCATGTGTGCACAAAAGTGTGTGTTTGTGTGTGTGTGTGTATGTGTGTGTATGTGTGTGTGTGTTTGTGTGTTGTGTGTGTGTGTGTGTGTGTGTGTGTGTGTGTGTGTGTGTGTGTGTGTGTGTGTGTGTGTGTGTGTGTGTACGTGTGTATGTGTTGTGTGTTGTGTGTATGTGTGTATATGCGCAGCTTGGGGTATGCCCGACTCACATGCGTTCTTGCAGGGCAGGTTGGGTTTCGTGCCCGTAGTTCCGCACTGCCTCCTCAATCTCCCATGTCTACAGTGGACACACCCATGTGTGAATGGATGATCTAGAGATTGGCGCAATATCAACTGGTCCCTACCTTGGACACGAGCTTCTTGACAGAGATGCGAAAACGCGCCGCGATGGGATCGTCTTTGTCCATAAACGCAAAATTTGATCTATTATATTTCTAGAAGCCAAGAATGTGGAAGCGGAAAGATGACCGAACGGGGCGTTTTTTTGTCGCCGCCATTTATTTTGAAATGAGGATATTAAGTATATCGAATCCGGAATCTGCCGATACGCAGCATCTCCGCATTAATTCTGTCGTATAAAGAACCACACAGCATACAAGAACTAATATTGCAGCAATGTCGCCCCTTGTTATTACTGTGCTGCTGCTTGCATGTGTGACAAGTCTTGAGGGCAAGGGGACCCTTTCCCCCGAGAGAACTGCAATTCAGCAGCAGCAGCCGTCGGCGGCGGCACCGCCAACAGCGTGTACCTGCGTGCTCGACTTTGACGAAGTAATGAATGCACTTGCGCACTTCAGACAGAAGTGCTTGCAGCCACAATTGCAAACATACGTTCTGGTCCACTATCTACAAGAGAGTTATGCACACACGTACGCACATTATTGCCGTACAGACGTTGCGTATCTATGTTGGAGGGGATGGGGATGCGGCTCCTCCAGATGCAGGTAATCTTTGATCTTTGATGAATTATAGACACACAGAAGAAACTAGTACATTTTTGGCGTCCTTTTAATTGCGCTTTCTGCAATTTTACCGCCCCGCCTCTGCATGTGTGATCAGATCAGCTCATCATCCTCTTTTCCTGATGCAGAACGTGTCCTTCATGCGTGCCTAGCTGCCCCATGTTCAATAGCCATAGCGTCAGCAAATCGGTGTAGGTCAGTGTGAGCAGTTGCTGCCCGAATGCTTGATGCCTAAACCCAGCAGCTAACGCTGTTTTTGACCTATTTCATAGTGTCTATTACTTTGTAATTGGACTGTTCAACCCAAAATAGAGTGTCTTTTAAGGGCGGTATTGTGCTGATGAGTACTAGCGTTCCATTTTTATTACGAGTACAAAAGAATGAACACGTCCACCATGCAGAAACAAGCTTATGTATGTTCTTGGCAGCAAACTGCCATATGGGAGCCTTGGAATTTTCACTGCTGCATTCTTTGATTCAAATGCTTTCCAGGTGAGGTTGTGTATGAGTTTGGCAGACTGTCATTTGATGCCACTCATTATTTTAAGCAAGAGTGTAACGAACAAAAGAGCAGTTCTCATCATATATTTCTGCCTCAACATGCTTGCTTGCTCCAAAGGGTATAGCCATTGTTTTGTTGAGAAACTGCCGCTGCTGCATGTGCATACAGTATGGATCAGATAACAAAGCGGTAATGCTACGGGCGGTTTCCAAATACTTCGCACACGATCTACCGTGCCTTGTGCTGTTTGACGATAAGCTCCATAATCGCGTAAGTAATGTCATTTCATCTCATTTGACTTGTTACTTGCCAGATAGCCAATCTCTTTTAACTATACATCACACACCACACACCACACATCAACTGCAGAGTTATGCATGGTGAGGCATTACCAAACTGTTTGCCTGACAGACACGATTAAAAATTCTGGATATTGCTTCTAGCAATCAGGTCTAGGGACTTCACGCTTTGTACACAAGTTACCTAAATTCTTCCTAGAGCAAGCTGGCATCCGAGCGTGTTTTTATAGAAGTGACCTTGTACTTGTTCACTGCAGGACTAGAGCTGCTCTGTAACCTCCACTCCGGCAATACAAACATAGCACACATCACATACACACACTCAAAAATCACGCACTATGCAAACCTCCTCAATGCCTGCTCTGCGCCCCCTGGCTGTTCTGTGACCTCCACCATGGCAATACACTGCACATACATGACACACACACCCACAACCACATACATACACAGGATTACACGCAGCAGGTGGGCACACAATTTGTGAAAGTGGATCCGTCCACTGGCATCCGTAGCAGCAATTTTAATGCTGGAATGCAAGCATTACCTGATAAATGCTTTACCAGAGGCAGGCCTGCAACTATTTAGTAGGGTAACGGTAGGTATGATCATGCAATTGCCTTTCTGTCCTCCTAATTGTTTTAATGCTTTGTACAAAGAACACCGCTATGTACATTTTGCTGTTAGATCACTCTTGAAAGCCACATGTTTGCTCATTATCTCCTTGAATTAGAACCTAGCAAAAAGGTGTTGAGTAGACGGTTTAAATACGCAATTATGACAAGCCCAGTGACGACGTTTATCCTTTTTTTACTGATGGCAAAGCTCGCCTATTCCTAGTTTTCATTGTAAATTTGTTCCTCGTCAAAATCACGGTACAAAGCATAAGTTCAACCTTTACTGTAGAGATAAGTGTGCATAAAAGATACACTCTCAACTAGTGCGGCACTGCCAAACCTAAATTTAAAGCAGGGATTACTGGACCACGTGCCCTACTTGCCGCTGGACATATTAAGTAGGAAATCTGTGACTACAAAAATGCAGTCCACAAAGTTGTGCCTGGGGTCGAAGTCAAGATCTCGTACCCATGTTTTTCTATTGCACCAGCCAAGCAGCCACGTCAAAGCAGTTGAATTGAGAGTAGGGAAATGAAGACTGATAAAATGTTCTGATTTTACAAGAAAGAAGCAAAACCGCTTCCTGCATCCCCTACAATAGTTAAGAAGCCACTTGGAATTGGAGTTATGGTGTGAAGCACTCCTCCATCAGACATAAGGGTGGGGATTTAGTGGTTAGCCAGCAGGAAGCCTGTTGGGGCTTGCGTTGTTGTTTAAAATTCCTTTGATTGCTGCCATTATAATAAAGCACAAAAAACAATGCGCCTACATAAAGAGATTTTTTGATTGGAGTGGCGAATGAGGGAGAATAGGAGTGCCCCTCATCAGCTACGCCAGCCGTCAGTAAATTTATTAGCCACTGAACCCAGATAGCACCGATTTGAAGATCTTTGAAGGCTTTAATGTGATATCCAATTCAGAGAGTTCAAGTCTTGCGAGGACACCAGGCCCCAGAACCAGCTGAACAGCATACTCGTTCAGATAGATCTGCCGTGTGTGCGCAACAGACCTTTGCTTTGCACCATTATTCTTAAATCAGTGAGCTAGCCTCTAGCCTCCAATGTTCCCCACATCACCCTATTAGACAAGCCACAGCTTGATGAGGTCCGCTTGCGCTCTTTTTAGCTCCTGCCAATTCTGTCAGACTAAGACTGCATGATACCCATCCCCGTTAGTTTTCCAAATATATTTCTTTACAGAAACTCCTTGGAGCGGTGCTGGCTTAGAGACGTTTTCGTCGAAGTAACCGCGTACGCAACAAATCTTTTAAGATTTAGCTCTAGGTTTTGTTGGCAAAATAATACGATGGCAAAGGGGGAATCGGTAAGGACACACACACACACACGCACACGCACACACACACACACACATACACACACCCACACACACACACACATACACACACACACGCACACGCACAC
>Ga0307966_1001947_pt1 | contig 16024 bp, 12 predicted proteins | sample OrgLakmetagen646_FD_203141 | JGI IMG/M metagenome (GOLD analysis project Ga0307966, IMG submission 203141) | Saline water microbial communities from Organic Lake, Antarctica - #646 | ecosystem: Environmental > Aquatic > Non-marine Saline and Alkaline > Saline | place: Antarctica: Organic Lake... | reverse complement strand
CCCAGCCCAAAAAGTGCACATGCCTTCCTTCAAAAATTATTCTCCTCCCTCCTGTCACCGCTCTAATTATTGTTTTTTGGTGGGGGCAGTGGTTCAATACATATTTATTTCTAAAGGGGCGGTCGTGGGGCGGTAGCGGAAATTGAGGTTCTCGAGCAGTGCAAACAATGAGTTGTCATGAAGCTTCCCGGCACTCCCTGACCCCCCAGCCCCAGCTCCGCCTGCGCCTGCCCCTGCACCCCCAGCCCCAGCCCCAGCCCCGGCCCCAGCCCCAGCCCCGCCTGCACCCGTTGCACCCGTCGGGAAGTTCCAGTGAGGGGGGGTGGTTGCAGTACAAAACTGTAAAATAATTACTTGGGGGGGCAGTACATTTTGACCATTAATATTTAATTTTTCAGGGCGGTGGTGGATCCATGAACGTACGGTACCCCACTACTTCATAACCAACGAATAACTCGTTTCCACAATTCCATATGGCAATTTCAGCCCATGACTTCCAAAATAACTCCATCTGGCAATATCATCAGTCCATGATTTCCACAATCACTCCTTGTGGCAATTTCAGCCTATGATACCTCGTGCCTAGGTCCTAAGCTCACCCATGAGGCAACCATACATTACCTGTCACGCTACTGCACAACTCCCTAACATTTTGCAGGCGCTTTCCGAATTCAAGCGCACGCACGAGGCAGACAGCCTGCAGGCTCTGAGGGCTATGATGAGTACGGATGAATGGGAGAGCTTGCAGCAGGTCACATCGCCTGCGTCCTACTTTTCGTGAGGATTTTCGTGAGGCACAAGTTCGTGAGGCACAAGTTCGTGAGGCACAAGCAACTAGTGTACGCTGCTAAGGAATAGAGAACAAACAAAATAGCTGACTTTAAACTAGTGCTACAAATTGCTTGAGTCCTGCTTTTTGTGAGGCTTATCCCCGCTTACTTATTTGGTGCAGTTACCGTGCATTGTCATTTCTGGATGAGGTGTACCTTTTTATTTGCATGTACATATTTTTGCCAACAACTGAGGTGCGTGTCTTTTGTGTCCGTGGCCTCGCAATTGTACTGTCTCCTCATTATTGACAGAAGATGTTTTTGTGCCGGTTGTGAATTGTTAAGGAGTATACTATGCTGTGTAACACCCCTTGTGTATAAAGTACACCGATGAGCCAGAGAAGAGGAGAGGCAGCTATGTAAATAAAGATCTCCGTGGAGAGACAACGTCGGTCGATGGAGAGACCCCATATCCATGGAGACAACTGGCAATGATGTAGAATTTTGAAAAGCGGAGAAAATTGAAGACATGCTATCGGCAAAAAGAGAAGAGTGGTTCCCTGCTTGCTATCGCATGAAGTAGTGCAATAATTTTGTGGCAGGGAGCTGCTGCCTTTGTTGCCACCATATTTCTTAGTGTTACCCATAGCCGGTTTCAGGCCAAGCCTGCAACCCTCCTGATCCCCATTGATTGTTCCTTTCCTTTTCACGGTGGAGGAGCTTTACGGTACTCGGTACCGAAGTGGCTCCGTTTCCTTAATTAATGTGGAGAGTGGTTTTCACTACCTGCGTAGTTTCTTTTCTTTTCTGTTACCCATTGCAGGCGCCAGTATTGACTCCTTCAAGTTGTGGAAATGCTTTGGGCTTGTTCGTGTCAATTTTGGACACTGGCCACGCTCGCAGTTACTTGGTTCCTCCTTTGGGTGAAAGTGATGACTTGATCTGGCAAATCCAATAAAATAGTGTCAGGTTTGAATGGACACGAAGGAACCTCAATATAAGTAGGACAGGATAACGGTGCTGAAAAATGTTTGACTCAAGTTCCACGGCCTTATTGGAGTAAAAGGTCTGCATTGCCACAGCAGCTCACGAGAGAACGAAGCGCACATGCCCGCAACCGAAATCAAAGGAGACATTGGATTCAACCCCCAGAAGCTGCTGAGCAAATATACTCTAATTGCATCTACCTGCCAACCGCCTGATCCCTCGCGTTGCCACTCTACCCCCTATTTATACCCATTTACACCTTGCTTATTGCTTGTGTGTTTTATACGTGTGTTTTATATCATTACCTGGCCAAGTTCACGTCCTGCCCCCTGCCCTCCACATGGGCAACGGCCTTGCTCAGTTGCATTCAAAACCTCATTGGGAATCACCCTGACACACCTGTGTGTCAATCCGGTATTTTGGGGCTCCACCACGCCGTTTCCTCTCGAGCTCCTCCAGGCTATTCATCTGCCAGCCCAGCAGCTACAGGCACAAGTCGAGCCAGGATATGGCGTCTGATTTCCAATAAATTTTACAGGTTGTGCTCAAGCAGTACAGTGCACTCATCATCATTCGCATTGTACAAGCACACACAAACGCATCCCCATTGTTCACAAACAGATGCGAGCAAGCTACACACAAACATATATACACACACTCACGCATGCAAGCAGAGCTGCTCAGAGTAGCTGCAGAGTATACTTTCCTCACCTGGACTAGAATGAGGTCTACCACTGCATATCCCACAATGTGGATCCGACTCAGGTACACCGCCCACTGCTCCAGGGCTATAAGCAAACGCCGATCCTTAGAAAAATAATAAAAACTGTTTCTAGGTAGGCAATTATTTTTTCAGTTGAACATTGTTTATATAATTAACTGAGCCCAGCAATTGCGACCCCAAACGGTTCAGAGGTTGTCGACTTATAAAATTAGCACTTTTCCCTGCCAAAAGGGGGTCCAAAACCGGAACTTCACAAATTCAAAATGTCGGGAATATTATTTAGAACACCCCTAATTGTTTCTGGCACCGGGGAGGAGCTTTTGGAATTTGACTTTTTGGCAGGGATTTCCACCCAGGTCCACCCTGCCCACCTGGGCGCCTCCCGCCTAAAACTGAGTGTGCAGGGGTGCTTAAATATATCTACCTAAGGGTCATGGATACTTAAATGTATTCTTCTGCATTGGGGCAAAACTTTTGGCAGGAATGGCTGACCTGACCTTAAGAACATGCCTTCTCTTGTGCACTCGCTTTGCACCATGCAGACCCGTTCTTTCTTTAAGAACGCGACCAGAATTACTTCAAAGTCGCGGACAGCAACATAACTGCACGATTCTGAACGGGATCAAGCAAAAACCGAAACAGTGAATTCCGCATTTTGAGGCCGATTTTTGAACGGAATCAAGCAAACATCAAAACAGTGAATCCCGCATTTTGAGGCCGTCACAACGCGCCGCTCTGTAGCCCTTCTCATCACCAAAAGTCCGACCCTCACAGCTCGCCGCGAAACTCGGCAGACCTGTTAAGTTACGCCCTACGACTTTTTCTGACAGAATCTTACGCGGAACGGACGCCCGACCGCGGAGCTATTTCGACCTCTGCAACTTTCTTAAAGAATTTTGGGATATTTGAAGCACAATACATAAATAATGCAACCCACTATCATGCGCCCCCAATTTGCTCCGGGGGGGAACACTGCACCCCCCAGCCGAACCGTCTCCGTGAAGAATTTGCCCCCATTCGTGGACCAGAATGAGCTGACTCGCGTGTTCGCACCCTCCCCCGGCCTGCTGAACGCTCGCCTGCTGGGGAGCGGCACGGCGCATGTCCTGTTCCAAGACGTCCAGTCTGCGGTCAACTGCCGGAACTTGTACCATAACTGGAACGGATGGGGCTCCGCGCTGGCCTGCGATATCCTGGGCGCGGAGGCAGCAGCGGTTCCTCCCGGCGTTGGGAGCGCAGGAGCAGGAGGAGGCACAAAGCGCCCCCGCGAGTACCAAGAAGCCTCAGAAGCAGCAGCAGTAGCCGCAGCGACGGGGGGAGGAGGGGGGTACGGCAGCTACGGTGAGTCTTTGGGGCAGGGTCACGATGGCAGAAGAGACCTTCCTGAGTCCGCTTCCCTCCTTCCCTTCACGAGGACAGACCGCCCAGAGGAGTACAGAGATAGAGGAGCTTCTCTACAGTCTATGCTTTGGCTGCATGCATCTGAGTTTCGTGCATTTCTGCAAGATCAGAGAGCTGCCTCCAGTCGTGTGTGAGAGCTATCCATCCTCCGCATGCATGCACGCACACGAAAGTGGTGCACACATGCACTCGCACATGCATTCGCAAACGTATATGCGCGTTTGCACACACATACACACACACACACGCACACACACACACACACACACACACACACACATATCACACTCAAATGCACACATGCACACATACATACACACACGACATACACGGTCTTTTGTTTTCTCATCTTGAAGTTATATGAAGGAGAATAAACAAACATGGCGTGCGTTTTGCGGCGTCTCCTCTTCCGCTGGGGCAGTGATGGTTCACTTCTCCGTTAATTGATAGATCTCTCCCAGATCCCATGTTATCGACTACCAGCGCGCTGCAGCTAATCATCTATGTGGCTCGTATAAGCGCACATGAAACACACACATACACACACAATAACACTCACACAGACAAATGCGTATGATTTGGTCCCCCGCATGCACGTATTGGCAGTAGCTGATGACCTCTCACTCGTCAGACCTTGTTCCTTAGGTTATGCCAGCTCTTTATACACAGCACCTACGACGCATTAAAGCACAGAGTCCATCAGCTTCCCTTTTGAATAAATCCACCTGGCTTTGCAAGAGCGCCTTTCCCTTTAAAAACCAGCTAATCCTCACACGTACACGTACACACCCCGCCATCCGTTCCAGATGCTGAGTACAACAAGCAGCAGAGGACAGCCAGCTCTGGGGTGAGTCCTTGTCCCGCTGGCCTTGTAATGTTGGCATGCTATAGTGTAGCTGATACACAGATGCGCTTTGACTTTCGGACAGCAGCTGTGTGTCAGCTCAGAATGGGACAGAAATCCCTGCATGCGACAGCTTATTTTGGCTTACAGCCGCAGTAAGTGTTATGAACAGTATTTTAACCTCTTGCGCGCATGCGTTGGAGCAACAGTGCTACAAAATGGGGGGGCCTAACTGCCAGGAGGTAGAAAACGCTGCCCTTCGCTCTTGTCCCTAGGTTGCCTCAGACCGGAGTTGTACAGTACATCAAAATAGGTTGAGTGGCTACATTAAGCTCTTGAGACTTTTGACTGCTGACTGTATCAAAATTGACCAGTGCATGGAACCCTTTTCACATGCGTGCACCCTCTTCCCCTGCTGGCCTCTCCATGCTCAGAACAGACGATGCGTATGGTTCCTCTTCTCCTCTTCTTGCAGCAGTTACAAGTTATCATAGATAACGTACAACATCCCCAACGAACACATGTGCTTAAAACGACGTGTGCCCGTAGGGCCCTGGCGCGCTAGCGCAGCAGTACAACGGCATCCCCATGGGCGGCAACCTAGTTCAACCTGGTGCGCCTGAACATTACCCGTTTGAAACATCTCCAGTGTCAGGGGTAGGGTTGGCCAGAACCATATACGCTGTGTATACGGCATATTTGGCAGGGAGATCACCAAATATGCGGTCACATACGGTATAAATATTATATACACAGCTCTGGCCAACCCTAGTCATTCATGATCCAGCTGTAGCTGTGTGGCGCTCAATGCTTCCTGCTGTACAATGCAATCGCAACGACCGGTGAATTTCATGGCAAAGAGGTCGACAAATAAGCAAAAAAGGGCAGCATGCGACGCAGCCGTTGCCTTTGCCCCCACAACACGTGCCTCCTACTTGGTTACTGAGACCGCAAGTCATATGCCAGGTCCCCGTCGCACGCAGGTCTGTGTTTTGTTTGGACAAGAAAGGACTTCAACCTGGGATGGCTGCTCAATCTTTGAGGACGGGGTTTACCTCTCAAAACAAACCAAGTATTGCATCGCTATTGGAAAATCTGATTCGCCTACAAGATTGCACCGCAACTCCTGCACGTGTTTCTGCGCATCTTGTGTTCCCTACGAGCGCTCCTGCCCTTCTCCTCTACCCCTTGCTGTACTACCTATATTCCGTATTACTACAGTGTAAAAAAATTAACAGCTTAGTAGGTTGTCATGAAGTTTGTATGGATCAAGCAATGGCAAGCATTGCTGGGATAAGGTATGGTAAGGTTACATCGCTATATATGCCTTTGGGGGGCATCTGAACGGAAGCTTGGTAAAAGCCTGAAACCGAACCTAACAAGGCGCTAGAAATATCAAGGGAAAAGGGCTAGGCACTCAGCCACAAAAGAGACCACGCTATATATATCTGGTTGGTTCAAAAAACTCCTCAATCAATTATCCCTTGCTGGGATATATATTGTCCCTTGCTGGGATCAAGCAATCGCAAGCACACACACCAAAATCCTGTGTGGATCATGGGATGCCCTACTTTTTAAGTACCCCGTAAAGAATTGTTAGGGCTGCATCATCGCTTTATTAGCTCCAGCTGGGGCAGCGATCAGCAAAACATGGCACAAAGTTCATGAAAACTGTTCACCTTGCTTCTTGACAGCCTAAACATGCAAACAGCAAAACTGGCTGGCTGGAAGATTACTTCCTACTCAGCCAGTGCGTTATGATGTAAACACATCAAGACACCGGTTTTACGTCGGTGCCTCCCCTTCCTTGTGTTTCGAGCTCAGAAATCTATAAGTTGAATTTCCTACCTTCGACGCCCTACAAGCTGACTATGCTGTACAAGCTGAAAAGCATTGCTACCCCACGGCAAAAAAAATAGGTTGTCATAAATATAGAATCTGTATGAATCACTTGTTTCCTCAAAAAATTGAGCAATAGTGGGATATTTCTTAGTTTCCACGGTGCCACTCTTAAATACTCTGCATAAACGGTAACAAGAGCACCGTTGTTCTAGCTATACAGGAGCTGCATGATTTTCAGGACATTCAGGAGCAGGAGCTTTTGCTCCTGGAACCATGCATGCAGAGCATTTACGGGTGGGACCTCCATACAAAAATCCGTAAACAAACAATCAGACTGTCAGAAATATTCCACGTATGACCCTGCCCGCACACAAAAGACGAGGCTTACTTCGTGGCAGCAAACATTCATTTATTGGAGTGCTCTACTTTTGGTATGCATACACTGCTACGCCTGAAAGCGTAACTTACATTTAAAACACGATCAAGGCCGATGCCAGCCACCGGAAGTCCACAGGCGAGAACCAGAGGTCATCAATATATTTCTGGTGGCCATGCCTCTCTGAAGCACCCACGTGTTTACCCTTCGTGCTTGACGGTCCAAAAAGGCCCGCTGTTCTGTTCTGCAGCTAACAGGAGCCAACAGGTGCCCATGCGTTCAAAACGTCTTGCGTCACACTGCACCAATACCTGCAGCACAACAAGCTTCCCAACTCCCCATCAGCCGACCCCCCCTTGCTCAGCCCAACCCCTTAGCAGGGCAGCCAGCCCCTCAGCCTGCTATGGCCCCGGTGCCTGGGAACACCCCCCCGCAGGGCAGTCAGGAGTTGGCACGACTGCTGCAGGCCCTCAGCGCAAACAACTACAACCCTAACCAGATCAGCAACATTGCGGGGTTGATAAGTCAAGGTTTGTGTTTGCGCGCGCGTGTGTGTGTGAGTGTGTGTGTGTGTGAGCACACGCTTGTGTTGCTTGTTAAACGTTCAATACAGCAGTGTGTGGAGCCCTGCTCTTTGGCAGTGCTGCTACTTAACCTCTCAGAGAGCTGTGTGCTGCTGATATTGGTGATGCCAAGAATATGGAAAAACGGAAACCCTCGCAGGGGTGCTCCCTGTTGTCGTAGTTAAAGTAAAGCATTGGTACGGAGCTAGCACCAAAGAGGCCATGCTTAAAACTGTTTGCATCAAGATATGCATGCGTGCGTGCCTAGCTGTGTTACATTGCCCGGAGCCTTGCCAGCATCCGTCACGAGTGAAACAAACAAGCTGCTGCTCATCCTTGTAATCATCGCCCATGCGTCGTCAGCTGCAGCGTCACCAGGAGCTCACTTTTATTAGGAACTCGATCATTTGCACCAGCCCTACGTATGTGCGGGCGCACGCACGCAACAAACCACACGCAGACCTATGCACAAACATGCATACACCATCACACATATGCTCGTCCTCGTACTGCTTCTGCACAGCTGTCGCATCTTCCGGAGCACCACCACCGGTAGGATCTGCCTCTCTTCCCATGCAGCAGCCCTCTGTCCAGCACGCACTAGCTGGCCCTGCACCCACCGCCTCTCAGGTACACCAGCATACAGATTTTCAATACATTTTCACGGACGAGGGCGTGACTTCTCTAGCTTGTTTGTGGTGTTCAACCATTCGACGGTGATGGGCCTTAGAGAGGCCAAAAAGGCGAGGAGGCATCAGACAAAATAGCCGCCTCTCAATCGTGGCCATGCAAGCCTCCGCACCACGTACAGGCTGCAGTTCGTTTAATAGGTTGCCTGATCACAGTGCCTGAGCAAGGGTGTTTACCTGGCATGGAATGTAGCGTCTATTAAGCGTTAAAGCCTGTCTCCAGGGAAACTGCGCTGACATTGACTCGCAATCCTGAGATGGGCTCCTATAGCATGGGCAGCTCACGTGGAGTACTTGGTTTTTTAAGTTCGGTATCTACAAGGCCTCATGGCTGCCCGATCGAGAGATTTCTTGAGATGTTGCTGAAAAGATCGAGATGTCGCTGAGGAGGTCGCAGAGTATTTCTCTCATTCGAAAATCTCTTTCAATTAATCATGCCCAGTCCTTCCCTTTGACGACTGCGTTCGCTCCTTGCTCCTTTGTTCTTCCTCTTTTGGGCTGACGAGGTCTTTCTCTACCCAAATTTCAACTGCTTTCGCATGCAAGGTGCCCAATTGTCCAGCTTCAAGCGCAAAGCCTTATTTTATTGTGTGCACACAACAACGCCTTTAGCATTGAAAGACACGTGAGGAATTGCTGTACAGAATACGCCAACCCTGCTTGCTTTGCTCATTTTATTGCTGAGATGCAGCATGACGTCAAAATTGCGCGTTCACAGTGGGAAGTGTGTGTGCAGACACAAATATTTGCAAGGAGTCGTGACCTTCAGCCAGGTTGTGTGGCTGGTCGGCTGCTGACTAGTTTTGGCCGGCCACAAATAAATTTATAAGCTCAGAACTAAAGAGACAAAGTTAAGTCTTCTGCTGAGAAAGGAAAATATAAACAAGCGGGTTGTTGCAGACTCAAAAAAGTTGTGTGACGTGCAGTGCAGCCTTCAAAGCTGGTGATGTCCATCACTAGTGCCGATACTTCCTCTGCTTGTTTAGTTTAGTTTAGTTTGGATTACAATTCCTCTGTTTGCCTTCATTCCCAATCGCACACCTTCACGTTATGAGCAATGTCGTGAGCAAGCTTAGTTGTTTCTGTCGGTTTCGTTGCACTCCTACTGACACAGTACATCCACGCAATCAAACACCAATGCAAACCCACACCGCACGCGCGTGCACACACACACGCACACACACACACACACACGCACGCACACACATACACACACACATCACAGCCTTTGGGCATGCAGGCATTGGGTGGGCACCAATACGGCCTTGCTCAACAGCCACTGGCAGCATCCGCGGTATGTGACGAGCTTCAGTTTGATTTGGATTACAAAGGCATTCAACCTGGGATGGTTGCCCGACTTCTGAGCACGAGGCAGGACTCATTAAAAACATGTGAAAAAGAGGCTGTGACGACGCTTTTAAAATTGTGGCGAGCTCTGCCACTCCAGCCATTTCTTAGTTGTGACGCGGTAACAAATTGACTTAGCGTCTCAATTGTTGTCAGGGAACACTGGCGTTGTTTACGCTGTACACTGTCATTAACTGGAAGACCTGTCCATGAATGTTGTGTAGCGTGTGAATGATGTAGGAATAGGGGCCTAGGCAAAGGGCCTGTTTGGGTGAAGAATGAGTTTACAGAGTTTACATACAAAGCCATCAGTCAAAATGTGCGAATGCTAGGCTGCGTAAGTAAAAAATGTGAAAATTGTGATATTTGTTGTTGTAGCACCACACTTGTGAAGAATGAGACCAGACACGTAAATTACATGCGAACCTGAAGAGTGAAAATGAACTTAATGTCGGATGTCGTGTGCAATAGCTCACACAGGCACACACTCACACACGCATATGCCAAACACCTCACTCACATTGGCAGTTGGATTAAAGGCACCTGGAACGATGACGCACCATGTGCGCATACAAACGTTCATTGTATAAATGCTCGCGTGCACACACACACACACACACACACACACACACACACACGCACACACACAGGGAATGCAGCCCAACTTGTATAACCCTGCAGCCCCACCGCAGCAACCCCTGCAGCCACAACAGTTAGCCCAGTTCCAGCAGCTTTTGGGGGGGCTTCAACAGCCACAGCCACAGGTAGAACTGCTCTAGCTTTGTTGCCATGACAACACGTTTCATCTCTTTACAGCCAGTGTGTAGTTAGTTAAGTTTGGGTTACAAAGGCCTCCAGGCTGGCATGGCTGCACAACCTATAGGTCCCAACAAATAAGTTACAGCCAGTGTGTAGCACGTGATGCACAGCTTAGACAAGACACAGAGGGAAGGTACATGCCTTTACAGGTGACGTCCTGACTCACTGCGGGCAGACCTCTCTCGCCTCACGCCTTTTTGTGCCAGCTTGAACGTGACCGATTGGGTATTGGCACACATGTGTAATGTGTAATCTCTCGTCACCCTCTGGCAAGTTTTGAATCGTGGCACTCAAAACTGCAGTCTTCTCCCGCCCTTTTTGCTAGCTTGAACGCAAAGCGTGAGTAGGGTTGGCCGGAACCATGTACATACAGTGTATAATCGATGCTTTTGGCAGAGAATCACCAGATATACGGTCATATACGGTGTATATATACGGTCCTGACCAACCCTAAGCATGAGCATTGGAGCATGCGTAACCCCCCTACAACTTCTAATGACTCCTGGAAGAGGACCTGCAGTCCCCTCACGCCCCCCTGGCCTCCGGTGCTAGCAAACAGAGCATGCACATTGCAGAATGAGCAAGGACGTGTTTGACCGGTTTTGATTTTATGCTTACCTTTGGGTAGGTTCTGCAGGCTCGTAGTGCCCTCACGGCCTACGGTGCCAGCTTAAAATTATGGTATAAGCAAAAGCGCATGCTTGAGCTCCTTTGACCTCCTTACTACCTCTGGAAATAGATTATGCAGGCCCTCCTGCGCTCACAGTGTTTGGTATGAGCTCTAACACACAGACTGTTTAGTTTAGTTTGGATTACAAAGGCCTCCAGCCTGGCATGGCTGCTCAACCTATAGGTCCCAACAAATAAATCAAATGGTAAACTCACAGACTGTTTGTACCTAACCTGCTCACTTTCTGATCCGTCTGAATCTGTCGGCATCAGGAATGTAGCAGGCAGCAACTGGTGTGAAACCTAAATGTGCAACTTAAATGTGAAACTTAAATGAAACCACTTCTGGACTTTTAAACACAAAAGCTGCAGGTCCCTCCCGCACTCACGGCCTGCAGTGCTAGCTTAAACGTATAGCTAGCTTATGCATACATCTATAAATAAGGTAAGGTTACATCACTATATATGTCTCAGAGGGCATCTCAGCGGAAGTTTGGAATTGGCCTGAAACTACACCTGGCTAAACAAAAGAAACAGAAGCTAGAGGAAACATGAAACAGATGTATGAGAAGAGAAAAGTGTATAGAGAAAGAGAACGTTTGTTTTGAAGAAGCGCGAAGAGAAAGCATCAAGGAGAACAAGAAAAAAGCTGTTGACATGTCTCAGGATGTGCATCTATAAATAAATATATACCTTAAACATTTAGCGAGCGTTAGCATACAGCTCAAGCAATGGCACGTGTTACGATGACAAATTCTGCAGGCCCCTCCCGCCGCCTACGGTGCCATGCCCCAACCCCAGCCCCAGCCTGCCTACGGACTGCAGCCTCAGCCAGCACAGCCGCAGGTCCTGATGGGTATGCAGGTACGGCATGTGTTGTATCGCCAGCCCACTTGGTTTTCGTCTCAAGCTGGCGTGTCGTTCTCTTCATGTTGTTTGAGTGTGGTCGTATAGCCAGCACATCTACGTAGGGTTGGCCAGAACCGTATATATTCAAACCGTATTTGTCCGTATAATTGGTAGTTTCCCTGCCAAATATATCGTGTATACACCGTATGTATATGGTTCTGGCCAACCCTAAGTAAATGTGCTGGATGTACGGCCACACTCGAAAAAAATTACGTACCGTGCCAAAATTTAATCATCCCGCACCCCAAAAAAAAATATTTAGTTTTGCAAATCCGCAACCAATCCGCACCCCCTTCAATATTTATTATATTCCAATCCGCAGGCCATTTTTAAGCCATTCTCACCAATTTAGGCCATTTTTACCAATCCGCAGGCCTAAAATTATTTATTTAATTTTCTGTCCGCACTTAGCCGCACCCCTCAAAAACATTAATTTTGCGGGGTGATATAATTTTGGCACGGTACATGGTTCTGGCACACCCTGATCTTACTGTGAACTGCGTCTCCAGCCTTACACCTTTTCTTTGACTTCCTGATTCATCAAAAGCTGCCTGCATTGCACAAAAAGTGAAAAGGAGGTAAGGTAAGGTACATCGCTGTTTATGCCTCTAGGGCATTTGAGTGGAGACATATAAAAACCCTGCAACCAAACACCTCACTGAAAAAAACAGTGATGAAGCGCTGTCCATGTTGCTTCAAGCACCCACATTATGCTGCACACTCTTCAAGCTTGCAAATAGGGATGAAAGTCGTAGAAACCATGGCTCTTTTGTGTTCTCTCTCACACACACACACACACACACACACATACACACACACAAACACACACACAGAAACACACACACACTCTGTAACTTGCTTTTTAAGTGTACACAAAGATGTATGCATGCGCATGCTCAATCTCACACATACATGTGCGCACACTTGCTTGCACATATGCTCACGCATACGCCCGCATATATACTCAGATTGCTGCCAATTGTATGGCCAGCCATCCCATGCAACCTCAGCAGCCACCTCAGCAGCAGTGGACAACTCTCACACTTACACACACACGCACGCGCACACACATGCACACAGGGTGCTCCCAATCCTATGATCGGCCAGCCCATGCAACCTCAGCAGCCACCTCAGCAGCAGTGGACAACTCTCACACTTACACACACATGCGCACAGGGTGCTCCCAATCCTATGATTGGCCAGCCCATGCAACCTCAGCAGCCACCTCAGCAGCAGTTGATGGGTGCACCCCCCCCAGCTGCACAGCACGCCTTGCCGGCCCACATGGTTACAGGCGGAGAGCCTGGGGGCATGAGAGGCAACCTAGCTCCTCCGGTGTGTGTGTGTTTGTGTGTGTGTGTGTGTGCAAGTGTGTGTGTACATATGTGGGGATTTTTGTGTATATGCATGTGTTTCTGTGTGCATGGACATGTGCGTGGCTACACATTTGTGTGTGTGAGTGTGAGAGGGAGATTCCTGTGTTGTGTCGGCAGAATAAGCATCGTTTTGTGAAAGAAAGCTGGGTTCCGTGCATTCCCTTATTTTTGTTACCGCTTCCTGTCTGAATTCCGTAAACGTGTAATTTCAAATGCTTAACCTTAAGCCAGTTGTTAAAGCCGCTTGACTAGACAACCTGTTCCATCCTCGCCAGTGCCAATGCCACAACTTGATCCTTGTAAGCATGTGTGTGTATGTGTGTGTGTGTGTGTGTGTGTGTGTGTGTGAATGCTCATTTTATATGGTGTTCTGGCTGAAAGAGGGGCTGAAAGAAGGGGAATGCCTGATCACTGCTGCATGTGATCCTCAGCGTTTCAACACCCAAGTCCTCCCTTCACGCAGGAGCGCTTCCCTCACAACGCCAGTACCACGCTGTACCTTGACCACGTCCCCACTGACATGACCAAGCGAGAGGCTGCTCACATCTTCCGTCCCGTGCAAGGCTTCCAGGTGTGTTTGTGTGTGTGTTTGTCTGTGCACGCTCGCTTTTTTGTGTGTGTGTGTTTTGTCTGTGTGTGTCTGCACGCGCGCTATTGTGTATATGTTTGTCTGCACGCGTGCTCTTGTGCATGTGTGTGCGTGTGTATGTCAATGCATGTTTGTGCATGCCTGTGTGGGGTGTGCCACGCATCTGCATGAGTGCTTGTTCTTGCACCGATGATGCCTAGCACCGATAATGTCCAATTATCCTTTGACGAGTGAGTACAAGAGCAGCCTGCGTGCCCTTCACTGTGCTCTACTGATGATGTATGAGGCCTGAGTGAGTATAGCACAGTATATTTGTTGTTGTAGCAACAAAAGCATCCGCACACGCAAGCCCAATAATTCTTTACTACACACACACAGCCCTTTCTCATTTCTGTCTGTGGAGAGATAAGGAGCTGCGTCTAGTTTACACACACACAAACACACACACACACACAAAACACACAAACATAAACACACACATACACATACTCACACACACGTGATACACACATCCTCATTCCTGTCCATGCAGGAGCTGCGTCTAGTATTCACACACACGTGCACACACACACACACACACACACACACGCACACAAACATACGCACGGTACACACATCCTCACTCCTGTCCCTGCAGGAGCTGCGCCTGATCAGTAAGGAGACCCCAGGCAAGCCGGGAGAGAGGTCCCTGAAAATCTTTGTGGACTTTGTGGACATCCCCTCTGCGCACGCTGCCATCAACCTGCTGCAGGTGCACACTGCTGGGGATGGTTGTAGTTTGGAGGGATTTTTAGAACAAAGCAGACTGATGCGCTGGTGTTATATGTATGTATTCTATCAGCACACGCTGCCATTAATTTGCCGCTGGTGCGCAAATGTTGGGGGAAACTTAGAGAGGAGTGCCAGTTTCAAAACAGCAGCACTCCTCTCTTAGTAAAGTAGCAGAATGTGGCACATGCTGTGCACGCTCTGTATGCCCATGCTGCATAAGCCACTCGCCTGCGCTGCAGGTAGTGGAGTGCAGGAGTTGTGAAGTAAACACTCCACATCCAAAGGAGGTTTGCAGTGTGCTTTTTCGACAAACAAACAAACACACACACGCGCACGCACACACACACACACACACACACACACACGCACGCTCGCACGCACACACACACACACTTACACACTCACCACAAACTGATAATATTCCCACTCAACCGTTTACAAAGTAAAGCGCTTAGAGCTGAGCAATGGGTTGCCTCCTCGCTGCACCCTACTTTTCACACACCACAAACTTGCCATTCATGCCTTGTGCATCCGTTATTATTCCGTCATACGTTATTCCGTTATTTCGATATGCATAATTCCGTTATGCATACATATGCATGCATACATCCGTGTGCAGGGCTACCGCTTGGACCTTGATGACGAGGCCTCTCCTGTGCTTCGCCCAGTGTTTGGGCGCCCCCAGCCTCCACGCAACAGCGACAGGTGCGAGGCCTTTCTCTTTCTTTTCTACTCTCGCGCCCCTTTAGGACGCAATGTTTGGGCAACTCCAACCTCCACACAGCAGCGACAGGTAGCAGGACACTCCCTCTTTGCTTCCTGGTTTCGGGGTTTCGGCACACCTTGCTAAGTGGGATGACAACCTTGATTTCTCTGTTCCTATGAGTTTGGTTGCTGGCAGGCTTCTGCTTCCATGGGGTTGCAGATTTCAAACGACTGCAAATTGTAATCTATGCTGATAGCGATCGTGCTAGTAGCGCTTCTTTTTCTCCGGCCTCATTTCATCATCCCTCTTATGCGCAGTAATATTACATTCTAACTGTGCAGACCTCCGCACAATATGTTTAGGGTGTGCCAGAACCATATATATACGGTGTGTATACGGTATTTTTGGCAGGGAAATTACCAAGTATACGGTCATGTACAGTGTATTTATACAGTTCAGGTCAACCCTGAATATGTTACATCGCTGGAATGTGTTTGTGCTGCATCATGAGGCGACGCCGCTCAAATAACTTTGACCTGCGCACTGCATCATTGCTAGTTACGGCCAATGCTAGGGTTGCAATTCATGCAACTGCACTGCAGCATTGCTTGCGGTCACCTGTTGATGATATGGCTGTGTGTG
>Ga0307966_1001945_pt1 | contig 16041 bp, 11 predicted proteins | sample OrgLakmetagen646_FD_203141 | JGI IMG/M metagenome (GOLD analysis project Ga0307966, IMG submission 203141) | Saline water microbial communities from Organic Lake, Antarctica - #646 | ecosystem: Environmental > Aquatic > Non-marine Saline and Alkaline > Saline | place: Antarctica: Organic Lake... | reverse complement strand
GAACCCGTTCAACGGATCGTCGGGTATCCCGTGCAATGGCGCTGCGCCTGGTGCCGCCCTTGGCCGCCCGTGTGTCCTGTCCAGTATCGCGCAGGCCGCCGATACCCGCGCCGACTCGCTGGTGCCGTTCTGAGCGATGTCTGCCAGTGCCGCGATAGCGACAGCCACCTGCCCTTCCAGCAATCCCGACAGCGCCGCCCGCATGGCCGCCGTGTCTGCGTTCTGGGATCCAGCTGGACGCCCTGCGCCTGGACGATGTCCACCGTGTTTCATGGATTGATTCCTTTCGATTGTTTTTCAAGTGAGAACGGCGGTGCAAAAGTCGGCCACGGTAGCGGCGGGATAGTCCTGCTGCGGGCGGCGTAAAAACCGGCCACTTTGCTCTTCGTGCGGCAGCATGGAGGGCTTGGAGATTTATACCGTGGAACTTTACCGGAAGGTTCGTCTGGCCTGTGCCGACGGCATGAGCAAGCGCGCAGCGGCGCGTCATTTCAACATCTCGCGCGACACTGTCGACAAGGTTATGGCGTTCTCGGTGCCGCCGGGCTACCGGCGCACGGCACCGATCAAGCGCCCGAAGCTGGACGGGTTCACAGAGATCATCGACGCGTGGCTGGACGGGGATCGTGAGGCAAGCCGCCCCAAGCAGCGCCATACCGCCAAGCGCGTGTATGATCGGTTGCGAGCGGAGCACGGCTTTACCGGCGGCTACACGATCATCAAGGACTATATCCGGGACCGCGAGCGGCGTGGTCGGGAAATGTTCGTGCCACTCGCCCATCCGCCCGGGGATGCTCAGGCGGATTTTGGCGAGGCCACGATGATCATCGGTGGTGTCGAGCAGAAGGCCTACTTTTTTGTCATGGATTTGCCGCACAGCGACGCCTGCTTCGTGCGGGCCTATCCTGCGGCGACGGCGGAGGCATGGATGGACGGCCATGTTCGTACCTTTGCCTTCTTCGGCGGCGTCCCGCAGTCGATCCTCTATGACAACGACCGCTGCCTGGTCTCGAAGATCCTGGCGGACGGGACGCGCAAGCGCGCCACGCTGTTCAGCGCCCTGCAGTCGCATTACCTGGTTCGGGATCGCTACGGGCGGCCGGGCAAGGGAAACGACAAGGGGAAGGTTGAAGGGATCGTCGGCTATGCCCGCCGGAACTTCATGGTCCCGATCCCGCGCAGTGCCAGCTGGGAGGCGGTTAACGCTGACCTCGAAGCACAGTGCCGCACACGCCAGAACGACATCCTGCGCGGCCACAAGGAAACGATCGGCGAAAGGCTGCAGCGCGATCTGGCCGCTATGAAGCCACTGCCCGGCGCCCCGTTCGAGGCTTGCGCGCAGGCCAGCGGCCAGGTCAGTTCGCAATCGCTGGTGCGCTACGAGACCAACGATTACTCGGTTCCTGTCGCCTATGGTCACCAGAATGTCTGGGTGCGCGGCTATGTCGATCAGGTCGTGATCGGCTGCCGGGGGGACGTGATTGCACGACATCCGCGGTGCTATGAGCGCGAGGACGTCGTCTTCGACCCGGTCCACTACCTCCCGCTGATCGAACGCAAGATCAATGCCCTGGATCAGGCGGCGCCTTTGGCGGAATGGGATCTGCCCGAAGAGTTCCAGACCCTGCGGCGCCTCATGGAGGCACACATGCTGAAGATGGGGCGGCGTGAGTATGTGCAAGTCCTGAGACTGCTGGAGACATTCGGTCTCGACGACCTGCACGGGGCGGTCAAGGAGGCCCTGCGCCTGCGCGCGACAGGCTTCGATGCGGTCAAGCACATTCTGCTCTGTCGGATCGAGAAGCGACCGCCCAAGCTTGACCTGGCCAGCTATCCCTACCTGCCGCGTGCCGATGTCGAGACGACCTCGACTGCCAGCTACATGACCCTGATGGCGGAGGCGGCGGAATGACGGAGGCCCCGCAGATCCTGCTCGCCCACCACCTGAAGACGCTGAAGCTGCCCACGTTCCTGCGCGAATACGAGAAGCAGGCCCGCCAATGCGCCACCGAAGGGCTGGATCATGTCCAGTTTCTGGCGCGTCTGGTCGAGATGGAAATGATCGACCGCGAAAGGCGGATGGTCGAGCGGCGGATCAAGGCCGCGAAGTTCCCGGCTGCCAAAAGCCTCGACAGCTTCGACTTCAAGGCGATCCCGAAACTCAACAAGATGCAGGTGCTGGAACTGGCCCGCTGCGAATGGATCGAGCGGCGCGAGAACGTCATCGCCCTCGGGCCGAGCGGCACGGGCAAGACCCATGTTGCCCTCGGGCTCGGGCTGGCCGCCTGCCAGAAGGGGTTGCCCGTCCGCTTCATCACCGCCGCCACGCTGGTCAGCGAGTTGATGGAGGCCCGTGACGAACGGCGCCTGCTGCGGCTGCAAAAGCAACTGGCCAACGTCAAACTGCTCATCATCGATGAACTAGGCTTCGTGCCGCTCTCCAAGACCGGGGCCGAACTGCTGTTCGAACTGATCTCGCAGCGCTATGAGCGCGGCGCCACGTTGATTACCAGCAACCTGCCGTTCGACGAATGGACGGAAACCTTCGGCACCGAGCGCCTGACAGGCGCCCTCCTCGACAGGCTGACCCACCACGTCAACATCCTAGAGATGAACGGCGAGAGCTATCGCCTCGCTCAAAGCCGCGCGCGAAAGTCCACCGACACCGCCTGAACCGACCCTCGCAGGATTGGCCCTGACGGGCCAAGGCGGCCAGTCAACCGCCAGCTATCTGGGGAGCGCGGCTGACTGGCCGCCGCCTCGTCGCACGCGTTACGCCCAAACCCAAAGTGGCCTACTTTTGCGCCGCCCTGTGGCCGGATTTTACTCCGGCGTTGACACGTAGATAGTTGTACAATATTTTGCACGTTTCAAGAGGTCTCGCCAGAGGTGATGGACACTGCACGGCGACAGGTCCATCTGGCGATCCGCGGCTAACCCTCATGACGCCTCTCGCGTCTTCTATCCGGGGCGGCAAGCTTCATAACGGAGCTGTCGCCTTCTTCTTGAGCGAGCTACACGATTCCCCTCGCCCCGTGAAGGCAGACCCCGGCGATATTACCCCACAAAAATTATGGCGTGGGGTCGTCATGTGAGCTATATACCCCACACAGATTAAACTGTGGGGTAAGAGCATGACCCAGTATCACGGCGCGATCGGGACGGCAGCCTGGACCGATCTTCTGCGGCTCCTGAAGGACAGCGCCGTCTCGGAGTTGCGCGGCACCCCAAGGATGAAGCGGGTTGGCGCGAGAAGCTACTGGTATGACCACTACCGGATCGGCAACGAGACCGTCGATCGCTACATCGGTGAGGACAGCGAGGCGCTACGAAAGCGCCTGTCCCGGCACGCAGAGATCGCCGAGGCGGAGAAACAGGCCGGGCGTGAGCGCGCCCGGCTGATGCGCATCCTGCGCGCGGAAGGATATCTCATGGCCGATGTCGGCACCGGGCAGATTGTCTCGGCCATGGCTCGGGCCGGCGTGTTCCGGCTGGGCGGCACGCTCGTCGGCACCCAGGCCTTCCGCAGCTATGAGGGAGAACTCGGCGTTCGGATCGGGTTCGATGATGCCGCCATGACCGACGACATCGACATTGCCAGCTTCGAGCGACTTTCACTGGTTCTCGAGGATCGGGTCGAAGCTCGGCTGGCGGATGTATTCTCCGGGCTGAAGTTCGAGCCCGTCCCGTCCCTGGACAAGGGACGCGTCTGGAGATGGCGCCAGAGCGACCGGCAAACCCTGGTCGAGTTCCTCACCCCCTCCTTCGACGAGAGCGAGGGGCTACGCGATCTTCCCGCCTTCGGGGTCAGCGCGCAAAGCCTCCACTTTCTCAACTTCCTGATCGCCGAGCCGATCCATGTGCCATTCCTGTACCGCTCTGGCGTGCTGATACAGGTGCCTCGCCCTGAGCGCTTCGCGATCCATAAACTGATTGTCGCCGACAGACGGCGAAGCGGTCCGGACGCCGCGCGCTCGGCCAAGGATCGCGCGCAAGCCGCCTTCCTGATCGAGGTCCTCGGCGAGGAGAGGCCGGAGGATCTGGCAGAAGCTCTCGGGGCGGCCCGATTGTCCGGGCCCGCCTGGCGGAAGCGGATCGCGGCGAGCCTCGAACGAATGCCGCGCACGAGATCGATACTCGAGTGCCTGCCTTCCTGAGCCAATGACCTCAACCTGCTCGCCACCAATTCGAAGGCCGCAACGCCCGCACCCCTGTCAAAACTGCCGCATGAAGCCGTCCAATCCGAGGGGCGCACTTCATAAGGGGGTCACTTTCCCACGCCTGTTCACAGGCATTGTCCGGCCCCTCTGGCATGCGGGTCTCGCCACGGGTCACAAGGAGGTTTCATGACACGCAAGGGCATCATCCTCGCCGGCGGCTCGGGCACGCGGCTCTGGCCCATCACCATGGGCCTCTCCAAGCAGCTCCTGCCGATCTACGACAAGCCGATGATCTATTACCCCCTCTCGGTGCTGATGCTCGCCGGCATCCGCGAGATCGCGGTGATCACCACGCCTCAAGACCAGGAGCAGTTCCGGCGTGTTCTGGGCGATGGCAGCCAATGGGGGGTGGAACTCGCCTTTATCGAGCAGCCCCGACCCGAGGGGCTCGCCCAGGCCTACACCCTCGCCGAAGGGTTCCTGGCCGGCGCCCCTTCGGCGATGATCCTCGGCGACAACCTGTTTTTCGGCCACAGCCTGCCCAGGCTCATGGCCCGGGCGGATGCCCGCCCGTCGGGGGGCACGGTCTTCGGCTACCATGTCGCCGATCCGCAGCGCTACGGCGTCGTCGATTTCGCCGCCCATGGCACCGTCAACGCGATCGTCGAGAAACCCGAACGGCCGCCCTCGAACCATGCCGTCACCGGGCTCTACTTCCTCGACGGCACGGCGCCGGCCAAAGCGCATTCGGTCCGGCCCTCGGCGCGGGGCGAGCTGGAGATCACCTCGCTGCTCGAGATGTATCTCGCCGACGGCACGCTCGAGGTCGAGCGGATGGGCCGCGGCTATGCCTGGCTCGACACGGGCACCCATGAAAGCCTCCTCGACGCCGCCAATTTCGTGCGCACGCTCGAGGCGCGGCAGGGGCTGCAGATGGGCAGCCCCGACGAGGTCGCCTGGGACAAGGGCTGGATCGATGCCGCCGCGCTCGCCGCCCGCGCGGAGGTCTTCCGCAAGACCGCCTATGGCAGCTATCTGGCCGGCCTTATCGCGTAAGCCGGGCGAAAGCCCTGCCTCTCTTCCCGGCACTGCATGGCCAAACCGGAGAGCTGCGCCCCGACCGCGCAAGGCGAGGGAGCAAGCCCCGCGCGTGTCCATAGGGGCACAGCGCCGAGCCGGCGAGAGCGCGCCGATCGCGGTTTTCTTGACAGGAGAGGTCATCCCTTGGGAGCCTTCTTTCCGGGAGGCTACATCGTGGAAGAACGCGGGAATGCCATTCGGCTTTTGCGCTGCAGCCTGTGCAATCATCGCCTCCGCTTCGGCGCGTCGAATTGCGGCAAGTCCTGGCGGGGCGCCCCGCTGCTGAACCGGTGGAGCACCTGGGCCGCCCTGCTGCTTGCCCTGGCCGCGCTCTGGCTGCTTCTCGGTTAGGCCGGCAGGGCGGGCCCTGCATGACGGTGCGCGCGATCTCGCGGCGCCAGGGTCCGCGCCCGGGTCCATCTGTTACCCGAATACACCAGGGCCGATTTCGCACCGTCTCGGGAAATTGTCTCATACACGATATGCGTGTAGGAAATTGCTAAAGGCGCGATCAACGCGGCCATCACGCTTGAGAAAAACGAGGTGGGACAAGTGACTTCAACCCTGACTGGCCGAGCCGGGCGCCCGCCGATAAATGCCATGATGGCCATGCTCGCGCTGACGCTGCTGGCGGCCTGCTCCGGACAGATGCGCTTTCCCGTCACCGAAGCGGGTCAGGAGTCGCTCGCCTCTCGCAATATCAACGTGATCCCGGTGACCACCGAAAACGTCACCCGCTACAGCGATGCCTCATGGCTGACGCTCAACGGCGACACCCCCGCAAACCCGCCACGCGACCCGAGCACCTACACCTACCGGGTCGATAGCGGGGACCAGCTGCGCGTCCAGACCTGGACGACGCCCGAGCGCACGACGAGCGGGGAGGAGAGCACGATCTCGGAAGGTCCCATCGTCAACGAGACCGGCGAGTTCTTCTACCCCTTCGTCGGGCAAATGCCGGCCCGGGGCCGGACCGTCTCGGAAATCCGCAACGCGCTGGAGCACCGCCTGCAGGAATACATTTCCGAGCCGCAGGTGGAGGTGGCCGTCCAGGAGTTCAACGCGCATCGGGCGACGATCACCGGCGCGGTGGCGAACCCGAGTTCCACGACGCTGACCAATGTGCCGCTCCGGCTCCTCGAATTCGTCAACACGGCCGGGGCGAATGAGCAATCCGATCTGCGCCACGTGGTGATCCGGCGCCGGGGGCGTGAATACCGCGTCAATCTGCGGGCCTACATGGAAGAGGGCCGGCAAGGGCACAACCCGATCATCCTGCCGGGCGATGTGGTCTATGTCCCGCCGATCGCCGACAACAAGGTCTTTACCTTCGGCGAGATCGGTGTCGGGGAAATCCGGCTCGGGCCGGAACGGATGACACTGACCGAGGTCCTGGCCGCCCAGGGCGGGATCGACCAGATGCGGGCCGATGCCCGCGGGGTCTTCGTCTTCCGCCAGACATCGGAGACACCGAACGGTTTCGACGTCTTCCAGTTCAATCTCCGCGATGCCAGCGCACTGGTGCTGACCTCGCAATTCGCCGTGGCGCCGATGGATATCGTCTATGTCACCAGTGACCCGATAACCCAGTGGAATGACACGGTGGGCAAGCTGATCTCGCCGCTGACCGGCTTCGTTCAGGCGCGAAACGTGAATGACGAGCTCACCGAATGAGGCGTTCCATCCTGACGGTCTGCACGGGCAACATCTGCCGCTCGCCCGTGACGGAGGCTGCCCTGCGCCAGCGATGTCCCGATCTTGCAATCGGCTCGGCCGGGCTGCATGCTCTGGCGGGCCGGGACATCGATCCCGACAGCGCGCGTGCGGCGCGCGCCTTCGAAATAGCGCTCGCCCCCCACACGGCCCGGCAATTCGATGAGGGGATGGGGCGCGACGCCGACATGATCATCGTGATGGAAGCGCATCACCGCGAGGAGATCATGCGCCGCTGGCCGCATCTTCTCGCCAGGACCTTCCTGCTCGGCCAGTTCGAGCAGGGCAAGGAAATCCCCGACCCCTACAAGCGGGGCCATGCGCAGCATCTGCGCATGGTCGAGCTGGTTCTCGAGAGCGTCGAGCACTGGGCGGTGCAGCTCGCACGCCTGAACTCATGACGCGAATGCAGCATCCGACCTCCGAGCCCCGCCAGAATGACGAGGAAGAGGAACTCACCCTCTCCGACCTGCTGGCGCAACTCCTCGCGCGCAAGGGGTGGATCGTTGCCGCGACACTCATTGCCGGGCTGGTCGGGGTCCTGATCGGCCAGCTGCCGCCCAACGAATACCAGGCGCGCTCGGTGGTCCAGATCGAGCAACGCGCGAGCGGCGTCCAGCTCCCCGCCGAGCTCATCGGAGAATTCTTCCAGACGGGTGAGCGGGAAAGCTCGCTCGCCACGGAAATCCACATCATCAATTCCCGCCTCATTCTCGGGCCGGTCGTCGAGGAGCTGAACACCGACGATCGCGCCATCCCCGTCACGGCCCCGGTGATCGGCGATCTGATGATGCGCCGCAGGCTCCCGCTCGTCGAGAACCTGCTGCCGGACGCCTATGCCCGCGCCGGCGAGGATCTGGCCATCGGGCGCCTCGATCTGCGCGAGGCGCTGCGTGGCACCGCCCTGCCATTGCGTGTCCTCGAGGGGCGCCGCTACGCGATGGCCCTTCCGGAAGGAGGCGTCGTCGAGGGCGAGATCGGCGCCCCGCTGACCCTGGATTCGGCGGGCACGATCCGGATCGACGCGCTCACGGCGCCGGCGGGCCGGGAGTTTCTCATTCGCAAGGACCCCCTCCATGTCGCCGTCGCGCGGCTGCGCGGGGGGTTGAGCGTGCGCGAGCGCGGCAGCAGCGGCATCGTCGATTTCCGCTTCAACAGCACCGACCCGGAGACCAGCCGGGAGAGGGTCAACGCCATCGTCGCCTCCTACCAGGAGCAGAACCTGCAGCGCCGCTCCGCCGAGATCGACCAGAGCATCGCCTTCATCGAGGAGCAGCTGCCGGAGGTACGCGAAAGGCTCGAGGCCGCCAACGCGGAGCTCTCGAATTACCGCGAGGAACGCCAGAGCGAAGAGCTGAGTCTCGGAACGCAGGAGCTCCTGTCACGGGCGGTCGAGCTCGAGACGCAACTCGAGGAGATCAATTATCGCAAGCAGCAGATGCTTCAGCGTCTGACCGAGAACCATCCGGATTACAGATCGCTCATTGCCGAGGAGGAGCGCCTGCAAAGCCGGCTCGCGGAGGTTCGCGGCAATCTCGCCGAGGTTCCCGAGGCCGAACAGCAGCTGGCGCGCCTGACCCAGCGGGTCGAACGGGCGCGCCAGCTGGAGGCACAACTGGTCGATCGCGTCGAGCAGCTGCGCATCCTTCGCGCCAGCACGGTGGGCAATATCCGCGTTCTCGACCCCGCGGTGACCGCCCAGCATGTCGGCCCCGACAGGCGCATGCCGGCGATCGCGGGCGCCGCGCTCGGCCTTGTCGCGAGCGCTCTGGGCATCTTTCTTGTCAATTTCCTGCGCCGCGGTGTCGAGGATGCGCGGGAAATCGAGGCGCTCGGGCTGACGCTCTTCGCGACGATCAACAGGGAAGCCTCGGTCATGCGGGCCGATGCTGCCGATCCGGCCTACGGGCTGGCCCTGCACGATCCGCAGAACACGGTCGTCGAGGCGCTGCGCGGCCTCAGGACCGGTTTGCAGTTCTCGCTTGCCGCGGCGGAGTCCAACAGCCTGATGATAACCTCCTGCGCGCCCGCCGACGGCAAGTCCTTCATCGCGCTCAACCTTGCGATCGTCTCGGCCCGAGCCGGCGCCCGGGTTCTGCTCATCGACGGGGATATGCGGCGCGGGCACCTGCACAAGTATTTCGGGTTGTCACGCAAGGCATCCGGACTCTCCGAGACCCTCGCCGGATCCGCGGGGCTTGCGGAAACGCTCTATCATGTCCCCGAGATCGGGCTGGACTTCACCCCCACGGGGCGGCGCCCCCCCAATCCGGCCGAGCTTCTCGCCTCCCCCCGCTTCAAGGAGTTCATGGATCACGTCTCGGGGCAGTATGATCTCGTCATCATCGACGCCCCGCCCGCTCTCGCCGTCGCCGATCCCGGGATCATCGGTCAGCACACGGGCATGTCACTGCTGGTCGTGCGCCATCTTGCCAGCACGAAACCCGAGATCCAGACCGCCCAGAAGACGCTCGCGAATTCCGGCGTCCAGCTCTCCGGCGTCCTTCTCAACCAGTTCGACCAGAAGCGCAGCCGCTACGGCAATTACGGCACGCGATACGGGTACTATTATGGTGGATACAAATACCGTTATGACTGACGCCGCCGCATCCCCGGGGCGCACGGGATGACCCGTGTTCTCGTTACCGGAACGGCGGGCTTCATCGGCTTTCACCTGGCGCGGCGTCTTCTCGAAGACGGGTTCCGGTGAGAACGGCGGTGCAAAAGTCGGCCACGGTAGCGGCGGGATAGTCCTGCTGCGGGCGGCGTAAAAACCGGCCACTTTGCTCTTCGTGCGGCAGCATGGAGGGCTTGGAGATTTATACCGTGGAACTTTACCGGAAGGTTCGTCTGGCCTGTGCCGACGGCATGAGCAAGCGCGCAGCGGCGCGTCATTTCAACATCTCGCGCGACACTGTCGACAAGGTTATGGCGTTCTCGGTGCCGCCGGGCTACCGGCGCACGGCACCGATCAAGCGCCCGAAGCTGGACGGGTTCACAGAGATCATCGACGCGTGGCTGGACGGGGATCGTGAGGCAAGCCGCCCCAAGCAGCGCCATACCGCCAAGCGCGTGTATGATCGGTTGCGAGCGGAGCACGGCTTTACCGGCGGCTACACGATCATCAAGGACTATATCCGGGACCGCGAGCGGCGTGGTCGGGAAATGTTCGTGCCACTCGCCCATCCGCCCGGGGATGCTCAGGCGGATTTTGGCGAGGCCACGATGATCATCGGTGGTGTCGAGCAGAAGGCCTACTTTTTTGTCATGGATTTGCCGCACAGCGACGCCTGCTTCGTGCGGGCCTATCCTGCGGCGACGGCGGAGGCATGGATGGACGGCCATGTTCGTACCTTTGCCTTCTTCGGCGGCGTCCCGCAGTCGATCCTCTATGACAACGACCGCTGCCTGGTCTCGAAGATCCTGGCGGACGGGACGCGCAAGCGCGCCACGCTGTTCAGCGCCCTGCAGTCGCATTACCTGGTTCGGGATCGCTACGGGCGGCCGGGCAAGGGAAACGACAAGGGGAAGGTTGAAGGGATCGTCGGCTATGCCCGCCGGAACTTCATGGTCCCGATCCCGCGCAGTGCCAGCTGGGAGGCGGTTAACGCTGACCTCGAAGCACAGTGCCGCACACGCCAGAACGACATCCTGCGCGGCCACAAGGAAACGATCGGCGAAAGGCTGCAGCGCGATCTGGCCGCTATGAAGCCACTGCCCGGCGCCCCGTTCGAGGCTTGCGCGCAGGCCAGCGGCCAGGTCAGTTCGCAATCGCTGGTGCGCTACGAGACCAACGATTACTCGGTTCCTGTCGCCTATGGTCACCAGAATGTCTGGGTGCGCGGCTATGTCGATCAGGTCGTGATCGGCTGCCGGGGGGACGTGATTGCACGACATCCGCGGTGCTATGAGCGCGAGGACGTCGTCTTCGACCCGGTCCACTACCTCCCGCTGATCGAACGCAAGATCAATGCCCTGGATCAGGCGGCGCCTTTGGCGGAATGGGATCTGCCCGAAGAGTTCCAGACCCTGCGGCGCCTCATGGAGGCACACATGCTGAAGATGGGGCGGCGTGAGTATGTGCAAGTCCTGAGACTGCTGGAGACATTCGGTCTCGACGACCTGCACGGGGCGGTCAAGGAGGCCCTGCGCCTGCGCGCGACAGGCTTCGATGCGGTCAAGCACATTCTGCTCTGTCGGATCGAGAAGCGACCGCCCAAGCTTGACCTGGCCAGCTATCCCTACCTGCCGCGTGCCGATGTCGAGACGACCTCGACTGCCAGCTACATGACCCTGATGGCGGAGGCGGCGGAATGACGGAGGCCCCGCAGATCCTGCTCGCCCACCACCTGAAGACGCTGAAGCTGCCCACGTTCCTGCGCGAATACGAGAAGCAGGCCCGCCAATGCGCCACCGAAGGGCTGGATCATGTCCAGTTTCTGGCGCGTCTGGTCGAGATGGAAATGATCGACCGCGAAAGGCGGATGGTCGAGCGGCGGATCAAGGCCGCGAAGTTCCCGGCTGCCAAAAGCCTCGACAGCTTCGACTTCAAGGCGATCCCGAAACTCAACAAGATGCAGGTGCTGGAACTGGCCCGCTGCGAATGGATCGAGCGGCGCGAGAACGTCATCGCCCTCGGGCCGAGCGGCACGGGCAAGACCCATGTTGCCCTCGGGCTCGGGCTGGCCGCCTGCCAGAAGGGGTTGCCCGTCCGCTTCATCACCGCCGCCACGCTGGTCAGCGAGTTGATGGAGGCCCGTGACGAACGGCGCCTGCTGCGGCTGCAAAAGCAACTGGCCAACGTCAAACTGCTCATCATCGATGAACTAGGCTTCGTGCCGCTCTCCAAGACCGGGGCCGAACTGCTGTTCGAACTGATCTCGCAGCGCTATGAGCGCGGCGCCACGTTGATTACCAGCAACCTGCCGTTCGACGAATGGACGGAAACCTTCGGCACCGAGCGCCTGACAGGCGCCCTCCTCGACAGGCTGACCCACCACGTCAACATCCTAGAGATGAACGGCGAGAGCTATCGCCTCGCTCAAAGCCGCGCGCGAAAGTCCACCGACACCGCCTGAACCGACCCTCGCAGGATTGGCCCTGACGGGCCAAGGCGGCCAGTCAACCGCCAGCTATCTGGGGAGCGCGGCTGACTGGCCGCCGCCTCGTCGCACGCGTTACGCCCAAACCCAAAGTGGCCTACTTTTGCGCCGCCCTGTGGCCGGATTTTACTCCGGCGTTGACATTCAAGATTCCCCATTGGGGAAAAATACCCGCCCCAGCCCCTGACAAGCCGCTGTGGTGGCCTCGCCGCATCCTCGTGGATGAAACCACGTCGGGGCGCTGTGTGGCCAGTGGGGTGCAGTAAATTAACGGCGGGGATTTGGGGCTAGCGGGTGCAGACAGTATGGGGCTGGCCAGCGGTGGTGTAACCAAGCGTAACCGCGTGTAACTTTTGCCTCGGTTACACGCAACGCTCTGATATTTAACAGCAATCGGCCCTTGTAACCGTGTAACCGAATTTTTGCGCATATCTCCTATATATATATCCCCTTCTTCTTCTTCTCTCACAATTATAGAAAAGTCCGGTTACAAGGTTACACATGCTTTTTCGGCAATGTTATCAATGGTTTGAGTGTAACCGAGGCAAAAGTTACACGCGGTTACAAGGTTACAAATCCGGTTACACCACCGCAAAAGGCCGGAGCGTCTGCCCCGGCCTCTCTGATCTAAGTGATTGTTAACCTTAACTTTTTAGCTTCACCGCCTTCACAACCTTGCCACCGATCCTGTGACTTGCGTTACCGCGCCCATCGTCAGACATATGAGCCATAATCTCATCCTTGCGCCGTCTAAGGGTGCCAACCTCGCTGATCGTGTAGTGTTCCGAGAGGTAGTCATCCAGCACCTTGGTGGCGTGTGTCAGGTAGTGATAACCCCCATCACTGGCCAGCTTTTGCGATGATGTCGTCCTGATCCATGCCACGGCCTGATCGGCCACAGTTGGATAGCTTGCCGACAGTCGCTCATAGTGTTGATCCAACCCATGCCGCCCGATGAACGCGCTCAGGTAGGTATCCGCGCGCCTCTCGGCCCCTTCCAGGCCAAGCGCCTGATACTCACCAATCAGCCGGTTAAGCTCGCCAGCGACATACCCCCGCACTGATCGGAAGTATCGCCCTTGATCAGCCTTATACAAACCCCGATCAGTCAGCTTCTCATCGCCCTTGATCAGAGACATGCGATTGGCGAACTGATCCTCGACACCATTTTCACCGACAAGCGATGCCACGCTTTCCGCAGACATGAACATCTTGGTGTATATCTGGACACGCGTCCGAAGCTGGTTCTTCGGTGAAAGCTCCAGGTATGATCCAAGTTGTTTGATCTCTGATTTCACAGTCTTGAACTCATTCATGGCCAGGATGAAAGCCCGCTTGAACCCCGTCGCACTCATGCCGGACGGCTTGCCCTCGAACGCCGCCTCCACCTCTTTCACGGACGTTTCCACGACAAGGCCCAGATCGCGAAGCGCCCCCATGAGGAAGTCTTTCCCCCAATCGCTTGCCGCAAATAACCAGATAAAAGCCTTCTTCCGATCCAGAGCGAACCGCGCGGCGACGATGTATTCCAGCACCTCATCCAAAAGCGGAAAGTGTGCCCGGTAGTCAGCAACGCAAGCTCGATCAACCTCGCCAGACGCCACGAGTGTGCTGTGCGTCAGAACAATGCGCACCACATCCTCTTTCAACTCCAGCCGCGAACGGGTGCCGAACATATCGACAACCCATTCCACGGAATCGCGTTGGTTCTCATATTTCAGATAATCAACAACCCCCCCGGCGGTTATATCGCTGATCGCCTTGCGCGCATTGTTCTCAACGCCCTTGTCCAGCGGTGCGCCCAGATCGGTTTCCAGTTGCTTGATGATCTCGTTAGCATCCACCGGCGAGCCGAACCGTTTGCACAGAAATTTCCAAGCCTCGGTAGAGACAAACTGCACCAGACATTCATCTGGGTTTAGCAGGAACATGCGCATTTTCGCGCCGGACCAGAACGAGCCCTCGATCATATCTCGGATGATCAGCGCATCAACAGCCGGATCGACTGTAAGGACTGGCAACTGCTTTCTGATACCCTTGGCAATGCGGGTGGCAAGTCTCACAGCCGCCGGGCTTATCTCAGGCAGGTGCCTCATCCCAGCCGGTATGTATGCGCCCGGCCCTGTGCCAAGCCGTGCCAGCGCGTCACCACCCGGCCCTCGCGGCTCAGTCATTCCCTTGGTCATTCCGGATTTGATCGTTGCGCCTGTCTCGACAGCATCCAGCCCAATGCGCGCCGCCGCCTCAGTCAGTTGCTCGATTATCAGGCTCTCGGAAAGATGCCCGTCCGGCACCAACCGGCCTAGCTTGAGCGCCGCGTTATTCAGCGCGGCGTTTCGTGTGCCCGGCGGTGCCGCCAACAGAGTTGCGATTTCACCTTGCAAGGCTTTTTCACCATACGCCGGGGAAGGCGGTGCGGGTGGCACGTTGGCAGGCCGTGCAGGTGTCTTGGGCCTAGCGTTGTAGTGAGGTAGCTGATCCAGCAACCATTGCGGCGCAGGTGCAACCTCATAAACGCCAGGTGCGTTCTTCCACACATAGCCCTTTGTGCCGCCGGGCTTTACACTAGGCGGTGCGATGATCATCCCACCGTGCCCGCGCACATCAACGCCCGGAGCAACCTCACCCGCGCACGTCTTGGGATCGAAGTCGGGATACTGGAAGAAAACGTGCCACCCGCCGCTTGGCGATAGCCCCTCAACGGTGTCAGGCCATTCGCCGTGTTTCTTGATTTCCGCAGACAACCATTCAACGCCATTTACGCCGTTCTTGTCGTCTAAATCCAGCACCAACAGCTTGCTTTCCAGAGTTGCGATGCCGACTAGCGCACCCTTGAATTTGTCGAAGTCGCGCCGGACTTGGACGGGATCAGAAGTCGCACCCCAATTAGCGCCGCCTGAATACTTGGCAGACTTGTGAGACTTCTTTTGCGCGCCTTCGATCTTGGCCGGAAAGATTGCCCAACCGTGATCAGCGGCGAGTTTTGCCGCCGCTGGCCCATTGCAGGTATTAGCCACGCGCGGCGCCGGCATTGTCACCTTGGCGGGTGTTTCAAATGAACCATCCATCATTTGGTCCACCGCTGCGCGTTGAGAACATTCGCTAAATGTCCGGCGTGCCAGTTCGCCGTGACCTTCGTCGCCCCGAACGGAATCACGCGCAAGAGTGTGTAATGGTCATCCACCACCAGGCCGACCCGCCAGTCGCCCCCGCGCTTGTCAGTGACGATCCAGCGCCCTTTCATCACGATAGGGTGTGTGGTTAGCGGCATGGCCCCCGCAGCAGACGGCGCAGGCATAGTCACGGCCTGAGGCCGATTTACTGTCTGAATTGTCATGATCCGCCCTCACGCTTTTGTCAGGGTTTTGGCGATGATCGGCAGATCAGCTTCGCGGACGTGCCACCGCTTGCCCACGCGCTCAGCAGGCACTTGGCCAGCCACAATGGCCACCCATAGCCGTTGGTATGCCGTGGCGAGCCCGTGTGCTGCCAACGCACGGGGCGCGTCTGTGAGGGTGATGGTAGAATCTCGCATCGGTTTGGCCTCTCGTGCCTAAACCGTCTTGCAAAGGGTGCCACTATTGCCTAGAATTGTTTTATCCGTTGGTGGCACGTCTTTGCAGGACGTTGTTAAAATTAGGCCCGTGCTTTGGTTCAACAGAGCGCGGGCCGCTCTATGTCTAGCGTAGCGATGCCGGACGGGCACAAGATGCAGACTTCTTCCACGCTTGGCAATGCCCCCCAACTTATAGGCCCTTGATAATAAAGGGTAACAAGAACCCCCCCCGCCTATGTTTTCAATGGCTTGGCCAAGTGAAAATATATCTGCGGTCCGACCGATGTCAGAGGGTGCCAGTCTAGAGTTATCCACAGGCTCCCTCTTCTTCTTATTTCTATTCTTCTATTTCAGGGCAAAAAAACTGTTGTGCAGCAATGGCTTAAGTATGGTTACGGGGACTAATCGCGGCACTACGGGGACTAATCGC
>Ga0307966_1001944_pt1 | contig 16045 bp, 14 predicted proteins | sample OrgLakmetagen646_FD_203141 | JGI IMG/M metagenome (GOLD analysis project Ga0307966, IMG submission 203141) | Saline water microbial communities from Organic Lake, Antarctica - #646 | ecosystem: Environmental > Aquatic > Non-marine Saline and Alkaline > Saline | place: Antarctica: Organic Lake... | reverse complement strand
AGTAAACTCGTTGTTTGCACTAAAATAACGCTATTTTCGGAGATAGATTCAATAATGAAAAGGAAGTTATCAAACTAGTTGTTAACACTTTGAAGGTTTACGACCAGGCACTATATAGAGGTTCCAACATCTCTGTTGGAATTGAATTCTTTAACGCATATAAAAGATTCGTCAATAAGTTCTATTTGAAAGAAACCTCTTAATCCAAATCTTTCCATTAATTGCTCAGCATTAAGCGAATCAACTTTTGACAGTTTTTTTTATCATTGCTGTCGTTTAAAAATATTGTCAATGTTCGAATTTCATTGAGAGTGATTTGTTAAGTAATGTGTTTGGTTTTTATCAAAATCTAACTTCGAAGCCTTTGGGATTCTAAAGCGATAGATGAATAATCATGTGAAATCGCTTCTCTGAAAGGAGTTAGAAACGAATGGAACATTAATGCTACGAAGAGGTACCGATGATAATCTCATGATGTGCAGCATTCGCCTTAGAATTCCTTTGATTTTTCACTTCGAGTCCGCAGCGCAGCAATCTCATGAAGTTAACTAACACTGTTAAAGACTGAATAAAAGAGTGCAAAGTCTGATTATAATTTTCAATCTTTATTGATGAAGTTTGTTTTAATCGTACAATAGTTAGTTTTTATATAGTCTAGCGTTTAAGCAACAGTTGTTTTCGCTTTTAGGCACGTTGCGTTTAATTACTGCTGTGATTTTAATGTTTCCATCACAATCATCGCTGCTCCAAGTTTTCCTTTGATGAACTTCTTTACTTCATTTTCTATTTTTTTATTCTTTTTAAATGCGGTATATGTTGAGAAAAATGTCTTGTTTTCATCACAGCTTTTACCGATTCCCACATTAATAAATTCTTGAGCTTCAGGAAATTTTTTATGAATAGGTCCAAAGATAACTGGAGTTCCAAAAGCTGCGGGTTCTAAAATATTATGCAGACCTGTTCCGAATCCACCTCCAACATAAGCAATATTACCATATCTGTATGCATCAGCTAAAACACCAATGCAATCGAGAATCAGAACTTGTGTGTGGCGTTTCAATTTCTCACCATTCTGAATATTAGTATAGAGTTGATAATTGATTTTTAATCGTTCTTCGATTTGTTTTATGTGTGTTCGGTTCACCTCATGGGGAGCTATAATAACTTTTGTGTTAATTTTGTAATCATTTATATATGGAATAATCATTTCCTCATCTGTTGGCCAAGAGCTTCCAATTACGAAAATAGATTCATCTTTTGCCCATGGCGCAATAATCTCATTATCTTTATTTTCTTTAGCTCTTTGAGCGACGCGATCATATCTGGTATCTCCAGAAACGGTAACATTGGTAATTCCAATTTTGGAAAGTAAATCTTTACTCAATTGATACTGCACGAAAATATGATCAAAAAGAAACAACGCTTTTCTAAAAGTTCCTCCATACCATTTAAAGAAGCGATGGTTTTTCCGGAATGATGCACTTACAGAGTATAGTTTTGCTCCTGATCTTTTAACCGCTTTAAGGTGGTTAATCCAAATTTCATATTTTATAAAAAACACTTTTGAAGGATTGAAAAACCGTACAAACTTTTTGGCATTCTTATGGGTGTCGAGTGGGAGGTAACAGGTGAAATCACCAATAGATTTGTTTTTGATATTTTCATATCCAGATGGGCTGAAGAAAGTCACTAAAATAAAATCTTGTGGATGCTCTTTCTTCCAAGCCTCCATAATTGGTTTTCCCTGGTCATATTCCCCTAAAGAGGCGCAATGAAACCAAATTACATTTTCATTTTTGAGATCTGGAATTTTGTTCCAAAAGTTTTTTCGTCCATTCACCCATTTCTTTGCCTTGGGATGGAAAAGAGCTCCCAATCGCATTAAAAAACCGTAAATATATATCCCAAGTGTATAGAGCATATTTGTTTAGTTGAAGTAAAAATCTTTAACTTCTCTTTTATAAATTGGAATTAACCAACCTACACGAAGCCCAAACATATGTTCTATGCGTAAATCTTTACTTACTTTTTCATTTGGATGATCCCAAAATATATCTCTCTGATTAACAGTGTAACCCTGTTGGAAATAGACACCACCATAAAAGTTTAAAATACCTCGGTCTGCCATATAGCTATATCCAATAAATTGAGATGTATTTGCGCCAATTGTTAATCGGTCATACCCTTTTAAATACTCCCCTTCCAATTGTGGGACTTCATCATTTTGTGTTTCTAGCCTTAATTTATGCCATAAATAACCAGCACTAAATTGAAGCATTATTCCAGAGTTTGGGTTTGGACTCAATACTGGAAATATTTTACTTACTGATGCATTAATATTAAACCCCCTATTGAACAGAAGTAAAATTGAAGGTGTTCCAGAGGTATTTAATATTTGTCCTTTATCGTCCTTCAGATTTTGAACAATTCCATCAATTTTTATGTCATTACCAAAAAAGAAATTACCGTCAACTCCAAAGATCCAGTTTTTTTTGGTCTTGTATCCGGCATGTGAACCTAATGCGTTCGTAAAACCATATCTATCTGCCAAATCTCCTCCTGTCCAGTTAGGTCCATAATGGATTCCAATATATGGCGTAGCAATGGCCTCTGTGACCTCTCTTTGTGCTTGAGTATTAAGTCCAAACATCATAATGAAGAACAAAAAAAGTATTTTGGTAATCGAAAATATATTTTTAATCATTTTGTATTTTTTCTATTTAGTGTCTGGTTTTAAACAAACGATTTTTTCGTGCAAGTATTGAGAAATATTTTACTTTTCTTTATTTAGAAGATGTACCATGATGACCCTGGTGAAAGACCTTAGCATCAACCGACAAAAAAAGTGAAATATACTCAAAAGAATCTATTTTAATATTTTTGTGTTTTCGACCAGATACTATTTACAAAAGTATAAAGAACCATCAGATTATGGAGCAATTTAAACTATTCTTTAACTGTGGTATGCAGTTTTGAAATCACTCTCTAAAATTTATACTACCAATCCTATGTCGATTACCACTTCTTCCATAGATCATTAGTTTTTCCGTTTTTGTAAATGTCCTCGATAATAAAGGAATGAATAGTAAATTGGTCTCTTCTTTTCCAATGGTGCTTTTCCTTTGCATAAAGCCATCACTCAATCTTAAGCTTGCATGGGCAATAGTATTTTTCCCAGAACTAAACTGAGCGGCAAAAGGAGGTTCTCCATATTTATTGTAGACACCTTTTTGATTGTAATTCATTAGATTGTCATTGAAAAATAGGTGCAGACTTTCTGGTGTGAAATAAGTTGTGTATGACAAATAATACCCTCCATCATTTATAGTTCTTTGATATTTAGGAATTATTTTATTCCATTCTAATTCTCCATTTAAAGAGAGTTTGAAAACAATGATATCGTCGCTCCAAAAATAGGAGTCGATGGTGTTCGTTGCACCAGGAACATCTGAACTACCATATTTGTATTGTAAAGCATTAAATTCAGCAATACCTATGTAACCACCTTGAATAGACCTAAACTCGGATATTTCAAATCCTTTGTACGCGTTGCTTATCGTATATTGGTCGTCTAATAAATTGATTTTAGATTCATCAATTTTAGAAATGATTTCTTTCGTAAAAGGCGTGAATTTTTTATCTTTAATTTTGCCGTCTTTATTTATTTTTGCGGTGAAAACTCCCTTTATACTTCCATCAATAAAAGGAGAATATAAGCCACTTAAAATGATTAGATCACCATCACCATAAAGACCAATTCCAGTGAAAAAATATCCTTCAGATTCTACTTCGACATATTCAAATTCTTGATTCTTGATTTTTCCAATCGTAATTGATTGATAAAATTTGTCTTGGTTTATCCAATTTATTTTTGTTTGATTTTGAAAATAATGTCCAGCAACTAAAAATTGAGTTTCTTGATCTTTAATATATATATCCAATATTTTATAGTCTTTTGTTGGAAACGGATAAGTAAAATTCCCTCTTTGAGGTTTTGCTAAATCGTTTGAAAAATTCAAATATTTGATATGAGTATATTCGTTAGTTCTAGTTTCAGGAAAATAAATCATAGAAGCATATTTTTTATTTTCACTGCTTACCAATTGAATACGTGAAATGTCAATTTCTTTGCTGAAAAATAAATCTTCACCAAATGAAAATCCGTGATTTGATTTCCCTTGGGTATTAGGATTAATGATATGATAATAAAGTTGGGGATCTTTATTTAAAAAAGTAGCTTTGTGTGATATCCCCAATATATTATTGCCTAAAATAGTTTGATGCGTGAGGTTTGTGTTTTTCCCATCTCCATAGAATGATATAGGATGGAACGCTGGTAAATGATTGTCTGTAACAAAGTCAAAAGAATATTTCGAAGTATTCTTTGATAAAATATTTATAAATGATAAATGGTTTTGAATACAAATTAATTCTCCTGATTCCGTTTTTATAAAATCTTCTACATTTGATCTCGATTTTTGTTTATCACCAAAGAATATAGAGATATCATTATAGTCTGCTATAACTTGCCCATAGGATAGTCCTACCAATAAACAGAATGGTATTATTAGCATAAAATGTATAAATGTATTTTGCATTTTTAATATTGAGAATTCTTTACATACTCTTCTGAACGAATATACAATTCTGAACTTACAATTAAGGAAGATTTTATCTTGAAAATGAAAAAAGTGTCCAAACTCAGTGTGAATACTTTTATTATAGTGTTTGTAATAAGATTCAACATTTTTAAGTCTTTGATAAGAAGATGTTAAAGACAAGGCTTGTGAAGTTTTTAATTATCAGGCGTTTATTTTTTATAAACAACTGTAATTAAAAGCGAGCATAACGCAGACCTGTCCACTCTGCTGAGGTGTTTTGACATTCTTAATATAGAATTTTAAAGACAAGTCAGTATCTTTTAAGTCTTTGATAAGAAGATGTTAAAGACAAGGCTTGTGAAGTTTTTAATTATCAGGCGTTTATTTTTTATAAACAACTGTAATTAAAAGCGAGCATAACGCAGTATTTGACATCTTCTTGCAAAGACTATACTCCAGTGTAGTTTTGAGGAGTAATAACTTTCAATTCTTTTTTGATTTCATCAGAAACAGAAAGTGTTTCAATAAATGCATGAACAGTAGCTTTCGTTACTTTTTCATTTTTACGTGTCAATCCTTTCAAAGCTTCATAAGGTTTTGGAAAACCTTCTCTTCTTAAAATAGTTTGAATTGCCTCAGCAACAACTGCCCAGTTATTTTCTAAATCTGCATCAATCGCTGATTCGTTGATCAATAATTTCTTTAGTCCAGCTAAAGTGGATTTGAATCCAATTAAAGTATGACTCAATGGAACTCCAACATTTCTTAAAACTGTTGAATCCGTTAAATCGCGCTGTAATCTGGAAATAGGCAATTTGTTTGATAAATGTTCTAAAAGAGCAGTTGAAATCCCTAAGTTTCCTTCTGAGTTTTCAAAATCAATTGGATTAACTTTGTGCGGCATTGCGCTCGATCCAACTTCACCTTCTTTTAATTGTTGCTTGAAGTAATCCATTGAAATATACGTCCACATATCACGGTCTAAGTCAATCACAATATTATTGATACGTTTCATAGCATCGAAAAGAGCCGCAAGGTTATCATAATGCTCAATTTGAGTTGTTGTTTGACTTCTCGATAATCCCAAGTGCTCACTCACAAAATGATTCGCGAATACTACCCAGTTATCATTTGGAAATGCAACATGATGTGCATTTAGGTTTCCTGTAGCTCCACCAAATTTAGCCGAGAAAGGAACCGCTTTTAATTGTGCAATTTGGATTGAAAGTCTTTCATGAAAGACCAATATTTCCTTTCCAAGACGCGTTGGAGATGCTGGTTGACCATGCGTTTTTGCCAACATTGGAATGTTTTTCCAGTCCTCCGAATATTGTTTTAATATTGTCAAGACGTCATTTAAAACAGGTAGATAAACATTTTTCACAGCCTCTTTCATTGATAAAGGAACTGCTGTGTTGTTAATATCTTGGGAAGTTAATCCGAAATGAACAAACTCCAAGTGTTTGGACAACCCAAGTGCTTCAAACTTTTCTTTCACAAAATACTCAACTGCTTTTACATCGTGATTCGTCGTTCTTTCCGTTTTCTTTATGATGTGTGCATCTTCCTCTGTGAAGTCTTTATAAATAGAACGCAAATTTTCGAACTTATTTTTTGGGAAGTCAGTCAATGGAGCAACTCCAGAATTTACCATTGCGATAAAGTATTCAATCTCTACTAAAACCCTGTATTTAATCAGTCCGAATTCAGAAAAATAAGGGCTTAATTCTTCAACTTTTTTTCGGTATCTTCCATCGATAGGAGAAATTGCAGTGAGCGTATTTAAATCCATTGCTTCGTATTTAAAATAATCAATATTAAAAAACGCAAAGATACTAATTTCGACTGAATTCTGTTTTGATTTGCTTTTACATTATTACATTTGGAGAATAATACCAATTGGCTTTCTTAAGATTGGAAAGTAGGAGGTTTATTATTGTATTAAGTGTATAATTGGTATCGAAATAATTGTTAATGGATTTCTTTAAACATTTCGCATTGGGTATAAGAAGTTATTGGAAAGCCATTGGTTTTATCAAAACGCATAAATTATATTGGTACATGCCAATTCCTGCTTTATTAATGTTATTAATTTATTATGTGGGAAGTCAATTTGCTTCTTGGCAGGCTGATTGGTCCACTGATGACGGTTGCCTTACTTGCGGCAATATGAATGAAACAATTTGGTTCTTGTTAAAAATGTTATTGAGTATTTCAATCGGTCTTGTCTTGATGAAGTTTGCCAAATATATTGTTGTTGTTTTACTTTCTCCGATGTTGTCGATTATTTCTCAAGTCGTAGAAAAGAAGTTAACGACAAATAAATATCCATTCAGTTTACAACAAACTTTGCATGATGTGAGAAGAGGATTGCGCATTGCTATGAGAAACGTAATGTGGGAATATGTTTTCTTTTTACTTATACTTATTGTTTCAGCTTTAGGTTGGGATGAAGTGCATAAGTCACCATTTTTCTACCTCACATTTGCCATTGGATTCTTTTATTATGGATTTAGCTTCATTGACTATATCAACGAACGAAGAAGATTAGATATTGATCAAAGTATTCATTTTATAAGAAATCACAGAGGTCTGGCAATAGCAATCGGAAGTATTTATTCTATATTTATTTTAGTTCCTGTTGATTTAGGTGAAATGGTTAATTATACTGGCTTTTTAGATCATCCTTTCGAAACTTTAGGGACAAGTATATTTCAATTTTCACTTTGGATGTTGGCTTCCATCGCTCCAATTTTCACTATTGTTGCAGCTACTATTGCGATGCATGATTTGGTCGATTTAAGTCAGAATGAGTTTGCGGATCGAGATGAAATAGATATTAAAGCTGCTTTGAATGAATTGGATGATTAAATATTATGATATTTAAAAAGCAATCTGTTCAAACATTTTTTTTTATCTTTGGTTTATAAATATTTGAGAATTCTTGTCTTTTTAATATGTTTAACCGTTTATAACAAATAAGTAAACACAAATTTCAATTTTACCTATGAAACTAATTTTTACACTATTATTTACCTTTTTTATCTTTAATGCTAACGCAAAAGACGTCAATTTGAATAAAGGATTTTCACCACCAGACTCTACTTCATCTATAATTGACAGAACGGCTTCTATATACCTTTTAGAAGAGGGGAAAAAAGCATTTGTTCAAGGCCAAATGAGGACTGCCTTAAGAAGATTCCGTGAGGCTTATGTGCGTGATCAATATAGTTCAAAAGCTGCTTATTGGATTGGAGAAGCGCACTATAAAATGGATAATTTTGGATACGCCTTAAAATATGCGAAAATTTCAGAAGCACTAGCAAGTGAATTGGATGGAGACTTGCTTTTTCTTATGGGAAAGGCATATCACCGCGAAAATAAATTAGACAGTGCGAAATTAAAGTACGAACAAGCTAATCTTATACTTTCTAACGCTAAAAAGAAAGTATTTAACATTCAGTTTTTGATGGATGAAGTATCGTTTGCTGATTCTGTTTCTAAACTTGCAAATGTTTACGGGAAAAACTTATTTAATTCAGAAATTAATTCTGGATATGATGACTACAATATTGTGATTTCAAATGATGGAAAAGAAGCGTATTTTGTTTCAAGAAGACCTAATACAAAAGGTGGAAATATAAATCCAGAAGATCAACGTTACTTCGAGGATGTCTATATTACTAAGTGGAATGAAATAGAAAACGATTGGGGGGAAGCAACCAACGAAATAGAAAGATTAAACAGTGAAGGTTTCGATGCTGTTAATTACATGAATTCTGATGGAACAGAAGTCTACATGACTATTAATACATCGATTATAGATGTCAATAATCAAACCAAAAGTTCTGATATTTGTACTGCTAAGAAAACAAAGGAAGATCGCTGGAGCACTCCAAGGCCGATTCAAAATAAAACCATCAACACCTCTTTTTTTGATGGTGCACCAACACTAACCGCAGATGGAAATACCATGTATTTTGTGAGCGATAGAGATGGGGCTAAAACGCAATCAGATATTTTCGTAGTTTATAAAGATGGCAGAAACTGGGGAGAGGCTAAAAAATTACCGATGAATGTAAATACTGAAAGTAATGAAACAACTCCTTTTGTGACTGCTGATGGTCGCTTCTTGTTCTTCTCTTCCAACGGATACACTGGGATGGGAGGTTATGACATTTATGTATCTGAAAATAAAGGCAACGAATGGTCGAAGCCAATTAATTTGGGTGCAGATTTTAACACGGTAAATGATGACATTTTCTTTAAATATTACGAAGAAATGAAAAAAGCAGTTGTCTCAACCTTTAGAATTCAAGGAAATAAATCAAGTATGGATATTTTTGAAATGATGCTGGAAGGTTGGGAAATTCCTGTAGCTAAAAATTAATGAATGTTATTTTTGATGGATGCTTACCGTTATGGCTTCCAAGGACAGGAAATGGACGACGAGGTGAAAGGTAAAGGAAATAGTGTAAACTACAAATATCGTATGCACGACCCAAGGGTAGGTAGGTTCTTTGCGGTGGATCCGTTGGCTGGAAAATATCCACATAACAGCCCGTATGCTTTTAGTGAGAATGTTGTTATTCACATGATTGAGTTAGAAGGTTTAGAAACCAGTGGTCCTAAGTATATTTATTTAAATGATGGAACAACATCAGTTATTCAAGCTCAGGATGCCACAGGAATTCAAAGAATAAATGTAGATAATTATCAACTTAATGTAGGGACTGTTGAATGGAGTCCAGAGGATGGAACTGCTCATCCTGCGTTAAGTAAAAATGCTATACATTATACTGGTAGTAATCCGAGTTTTAGTGATGGAACTCCTGATGACGTAAAACTTAATAAACTTCATTTCGATAATTATGGACAATATGTTGTTCCTGGAGGTGGTGTCATAAACAAAAAAATTAAGGGAGAAGAGATAACATGGTCAGACATCGCTTGGGATGCTGCTACAATAATCCCTATAACAAAGGCACTTAAAATAGGGTCAGGAGCTTTAAAAGTTAGTGGTTATGGATTTAAACATGTAGCTAAAAAAGGAGCTATTTGGAAAGATGTGGTGAAATCAACTTTAAATGGTCCAGCTAAATTTGCCCATGGTTCAGATATTAGTAAAATAACAAAACAAGCGTGGGATAAAGGTATATCTGCTAATAATGGTAAGGCTTGGAAAGTATACGATACAGGTAAAAAAGTTGGTGCAACTGGAGGTAAAGAAACAAGATTTATGAGAGTAGAATTATCCACGGCAACTGGAGAATTACATGCTTCTCCAATTAGTGCATCCCAATTCCAAAAATTAACAAAGAAGAAATGAAAATAACAGATTTATTCGATTTTTCAGATTTTATAATTCAAAATGATGATTTTATTAATTTAGATATTGATTTATCGAAACAAGAAGATTTATTAAGAGAAGATATGTTTCAATGCTCATCAAAAGATGCGAAATACTTGTTGGATATTGGTTGGTATGGGGTGGAATTAGAGGAAGGCTATTTTATTATCCATGTAATAGAGAAGTTTGATTGGGATAACCCTCTCTTAAGTATAAAGTGCTCAAATTTTGAATTGTTAAAAACAGACTTTGAAGTTGCTTACAAATACTTTATTAAAAAAGTAAGTGATTCTATGCTCAAAATATGACATTCTACAATTCACATTAAAACTGTTCCAATATTGGTCAGATAAATTTTGATTATAAATAATCCCCGCTGCGCTGCAGTTGCACTGCTGCGCCTTATTGTCTTTCTTTAAGCCACCTCATTACTCCTTTTAAGGGGTATATGCTTTTTTAGCTTTCGTATCTCTAATTACTGTGTCAATTAAAAAGAAGAGCTTGTCTTTAATAGTTGGGTTCAAAGCTTCGATCTCTTGCATTCGTTGCACGGTTTTTTTGTCAAACCTAGCATTCATTCCTTCACCCACTAGATAGTCTAGAGAAACTTCAAAAGCGTCAGCAATCTTTTTAGCTGCATCAATTGAAGGAACAGCTTCCTCACGTTCATACTTTCCAATCATTACCCTTGAGACATTGCTTTTTTCTGCAAGATCAGTCTGCGACCAGTTTAACTTGTCTCGCAAAAGTGATATTCTTTTACCTGTTTCCATATCCTATAAGCTACTTAAGTCTATTAAAATACTCTATTCATACAAATATACGTAATTAAAGGATAAAAATAAACCAAATATTATTTGGTTAAATGAATCTATTAGATACTTTTGTATCTGATAAGAACATTAAAATAAATTTTAAACTTTTCAACAATGAACATCCCTTCTCTCAAAAGCAAACTCGACATTTTACAGATCGGTGCAGCACTCGGAATAAAAATCGATAAGCATGGAAAAGCGCATTGTCCTTTTCACAATGATAAAACACCAAGTTTTCAGTTTTCCAAGGAAAAGCAGATTGTTACATGTTTTAGTGCGAATTGTACAGCTGGAACGATGGATGTAGTGGAACTGGTTAAGAGATACAAATCTTTAGAACTTCCTAAAGCTTTGGACTGGTTGCAAGAGAGAACTAATGGAGTAGTGAGCGAAAACTTAATCCAATCTCAAACCACAACAAAACCAAACTACAGAGAAGACTTCGAACAAATGCAAAGCAGTTTTATTGCCAGTAGCACAGCAAGAAAATATGCAGAAAGCCGAAACCTTGACTGGAAAAGTCTTGAGATCGGTTACAATGCTTTTAAAAGTTCAAGGTTTAATTATTTACGTGGTTGCGTTACTTTTCCTTTGAAAAATGAAAAAGGAGACATTGTCTCTTTATATGGAAGATCAGTAAGAAGTACTGGAGGAAATCACTTTTACACTAAAAACAGAAGCGGACTTTATCCAGGCTATCCAAATCGAGGAGTAAAAAAACTGATTTTAACTGAAAGTGTGATTGATACGGCAACGCTTTTAAATAATAAGGAAATTACAGAAAGCTATGCTTTACTTTCTCTTTACGGCACAAACGGCCTTACAGCTGAACATATTCACGCCATCCAACAAATCGAAAGCTTAGAGGAAATAGTTTTGTTTTTTGATGGTGATGAGTCAGGGACGGAAGCCAATTTAAAGCATGCGAAGTATTTAAAAAGCTTGTTTTCAGAAACCATAATTAGAATCGTTCAAACTCCTGAAGGAACAGATATTAATGAGTTGGCTCAATCTCATAAACCTGAATTATTTACCGATCTAATCCAAAAGTCAGAAGTTTTTTTCTTTTCAAAAGAAGAGCCAAAAGAAGCTGAAACCAAAGAAATAGAACGAAAAACAGCTGAAAACAAAAAACTATCTGAATCTATCGAGAACACTTACAAACTCGATACAAATCACAAACACAATTTAAAATACCAAACCGACACGGCCAAGTATGAAATCAAGGGAGGTATAGGAAAAAACGGATTGGATAGACTTGTGATCAGTCTGCATATTATCCACCTTGAAACAAGAAAAAAGAGCCGTGTAAGACTTGATTTATACGAAGATAAGCAGGTAGAGAAAATCGCCAGGGAATCTTCTGAAAAGTTAGAATTAAGAGCCGATTTACTGGAACAAGATTTAAATTACTTGGCTGATTTACTGGATGAATATAGAGAACAAGAAATAAAAGAAAAAGAAGAAAAGGAGCAAGAAAAACATTACATCATCCCTGAAATCGAAAAAGAAGAAGCTTTTAAACTTTTGAAAAGCAATGATCTGATCCAAAAGATTAATGAACTTATTGGTCAGTCTGGAGTAATTGGTGAAGAAAATAACCGTGCTTTTTTGTTCTGTATTGCTTCTAGTCACAAGATGCCTGAAACCCTTCACGCACTCGTTCAAGGAAGTTCTGGAAGTGGAAAAACGCACCTTGTTAGACAGATTACGGACTTTATGCCACTCGAAAACGTGATTCGTTTAACTAGAGTAACAGAAAGCAGTTTTTATAATTATGGAGAGTACGATTTGCAAAACAAACTTGTAGTTATTGAAGATTATGACGGCTTAAAAGATGAAGCAGAGCTTGCTTTTCGGGAACTTCAAAGTAATGATGAACTCAGAAGTTCGGTGAGTGCAAAAGATACTGAATATGGAAGTTATAGAACACAAATTAGAGTTGTAAAAGGCCCAATTAGCAGTATGGCAGCTACAACTAAAGGAGCGATTTATGAAGATAATTTAAGCCGTTGTTTTGTGATAGCGGTGGATGAAAGTAAGGAGCAGACCTTGAAAATTATCCACTATCAAAACAAGAGAGCTCGCGGAGGAATAGACGAATCAAAGCAAGAGGAAATAAAAACTTTACTTCAAAACGCAATCAGACTACTTAGTCCACTTAAAGTGATTAATCCCTTTGCTGATAAACTTAGTCTTCCCGAGGAAGCTTTTAAAATCCGAAGATTAAACAGCAACTTTCAAAGCTTTGTAAAACAAATTACGCTACTCAATCAATATCAGCGCAAGAAAGACCGTCAAGGAAGACTTGTTACTGAAAAGCAAGATCTTCAAATCGCTATTGAAATTATGTTTGATAGCATCATTTTGAAAGTAGATGAACTGGACGGGAGTCTAAGACTCTTTTATGAAGATTTGAAAAAGTACATTAACAAGCATGGCAAGGAATATGAATTTACTCAAAGAGAAATCCGCCAAGCTTTAAGAATCAGTAAAACACAGATGCACCGCTTTCTGCGTGATCTTTTAGAAATGGAATATTTACAGCAGGCTGGTGGTTATGCCAATCGAGGGTTTAAATACAAGGTTAGTTACTGGGATGATATCGAAAAGTTAAGAAGTAGAATTAAAGGGCATTTAACCGATCAACTTAAAAACTTGTAAATCATTAGCGTTCCAAATGAATGGAACACCAGTTGGAACACTAGAACTCTTGACAGATAAGGGAAATACCCTTGGCGTTCCAAGTTCCAAGAAAGTGTGTATAAGAGAATATGAAAAAGGAAATAATAAGTCAGTTCAAATCCCACTTACAGCGAATGGGATATTCTAAAAGCACGGTTTTAATGCTTCCGGCTTGTGTAAAGGAGTTCTTGCGAGTTCAACAAATCAAAAATATACCGGCAATAACTTCCGAGCAAATACAAACCCATTATGAGTATTTACAAACTAGACCCAACAAACGAAAAGCTGGAGGACTAAGTGAAAGCCACATTAATCATCACATTTACGGCTTAAAACTGTTCTTTAAATGGCTGGAAGCAAACGGAAAAATACAAATGAATCCAATCAGCGGCCTTGAGTTCCCAACGCCCAAAACAAAGCCAAGAGAAATTTTAAGTCTAAAGGAAATCAATCAGCTTTATGAGACGTGCGAAAATTATTGGCAAAGAGCTGTTTTAGGAATTTATTACGGTTGTGGCCTTAGAAGATCTGAAGGAATTAATTTGAATGTAAAAGATGTTCACTTTAGGAGTTCTCTTCTGTATGTGAGAGAAGGGAAGGGAGCAAAAAGAAGAGTTGTTCCGATGAGTGAAAGCGTAAAAAACGACCTGCAAAACTATGCTTTAAAAGAACGCAGATCAAAGCCAGGGGAAACAGCTTTTCTGACGGGTCAAATGGGTAGAAGAGTAAATCCGAAAATGCTTGTCAAAACACTTCGATTCTTACTGGAGAAATCAGAAATAGAAACCATAACACCAGAGCGACAAATCAGTCTTCACAGTCTTCGCCATTCCATCGCTACGCATTTACTGGAAAATGGTTTAAGCATAGAAAACGTAAGAGATTTTTTAGGACACAGCTTTTTAGAAAGCACTCAGATTTATGCTAAAGTAAGTAAAAATCAATTGGATAAACTTTAAGTAAAACTATACACGATGAAATTACAAGACTACTTAAATAAACGCCATACTAAAGGCACAGCTGAAAGATATTTACGAGACATACAGATTTATCGAAAAGCAAATCCAAACCATAAAACAGCAACTTACAGCGATATTATGGACTATATCGGAAAGCTTAGAGAACAGTATAAAAATCCGCAGAGCGTAAGAACGATTTTATACAGCTTAAAGAAATATTACAGTTTTTTGGTTTATGTGAAAGAACGAAAGGATCATCCTTGTAAGTTTATCAATTTAAAAGACAAACAAAATAGAAATATCCAACTTCAAGATTTATTTACAATAGATGAATTAGAACAGCTTTTAGAAAGAAAAGAGCGGTACATCAATCTGAAAACCAAGAATCAAGTTGTTTTAAGTTTACTGATTTATCAAGGCTTAACAACTGGAGAATTAACAAGAATAGAACTTAAAGATCTTGATTTAGAAAAGGCTGAAATTTATATTAAATCTTCTTCAAAACTGAATAGTAGAACTTTGAAATTAAAATCTAAACAGATCCTTATTTTTCATAAGTACATTACTGAAGTAAGACCAAAAATCATAAAAAGAGAATCCAATATTTTAATCATCAACAAACTCGGAAACCCTGAAACTGGAGAGCAGATCAGTTATTTAGTGGGAACGTTTAAACACTTATTTTCAGACAGAAACTTAAATCCAAAAACCATCCGCCAGAGCGTGATCACTAATCTTTTAAAAGCTGGAAATGATTTAAGAATTATTCAAGTTTTTTCTGGCCATAAATATCCATCAGCTACTGAGAAATATAAGCAAACGAATGTTGAGGAGTTAAAAAAGGAGGTTCAGAAATATCATCCACTAAGATAAAGTATTGTGAATTTTCCAATCAATTTTGAGTAATGAATTATTACTCTGATATTTATAGATATAAACCAATTAAATAAAAATAAAAATGGATTTTGCTCGTGAAGAAAGTTTTATAGGAACAAAAAAGGCTCAGTTTGAATCATTATTTAAGAAAAAAGCTGATGAAAATTTGAATGAATTTTTAATGTATTTAACTGACACAACTAATCGCAAGCTGTGGTCAGAATTAGAAGATCTTAATAAACACATTGAGAACTTAAAAGAAGATGGCTTCTTTGAGAGATTACTAAATGAAAATTAACGGGGGAAATATGGTATTCCTCACGTACTCACTTTATTCATAAAACACAAAAACAAGGGTAATACAAAGCTTCACTGCGTTACGCCCTTGTTTTTGTCGTTTCGTTACACAAAGCTTTTGCAAGCATTGCTTCACTTCACTTGTTTTATTCATTACGTTGCGTGCGCTCGTCATTCATGGCTACTTTGTCTGCAAGCCGTATTTTCGTGCCTCAATACCGCTTACATCCACCGCCATTTCTTGTTTGGCTCACCGCTGAGTCGCTTCGGGCTTCGGCTGTGTCATGCTTTTTGTAAAGTCAATTTCGCCCAACTTCTTCGTTCCTAAAAGTTGGTCTTTTTTCTTTCAATGGAATACAAAAAATCACGCCACAGCCTTGTGTGGTTCAGTTGTTTTTCCTCCTAAAAAGTGCGGAAAACAACTTTCCACATAGGTCGTTGCGTTTATCGTCGGAACTCCTC
>Ga0307966_1001939_pt1 | contig 16069 bp, 8 predicted proteins | sample OrgLakmetagen646_FD_203141 | JGI IMG/M metagenome (GOLD analysis project Ga0307966, IMG submission 203141) | Saline water microbial communities from Organic Lake, Antarctica - #646 | ecosystem: Environmental > Aquatic > Non-marine Saline and Alkaline > Saline | place: Antarctica: Organic Lake... | reverse complement strand
CAATCATTGACAGGCACTTCTTGATTGCGTCCGTCAGGGATTTCTTTGGCGCGTCAAAGTCGGTCATGGCGCCGTAGTGCGTGCCCCGGATATAGGGCGTATGGCCGAAATGCACTACTTCACACTTCTTGTCGTCCTGCATGTACCAAAGCCGGACCTTGAGCGTGTGCATTACGGCATGGCCAATCACTTCACCACCATGCTTGATCTGTGCGCCTGGCTGGAATTGCTCGTCCTCAATCTCATAGCCCCAATCTTTGCCGATTGGCCCAAAGGCTTCAGTTGCACGCTTCACCATGTAGGTGCCGTTAATGCTGGTAACTTTTCGGCCATCCAGGTCGCCAGTCTTGGTAAAGCCCGGCGCGGTTTCCTCAACGGATTTCCACAGTTCAAGGTTACTCACTGTCGCGGCCCTCCGGTTTGTACTCAATGGCGGCCAGTTCCTTAATGCGCTGCTCGATGTTGTGCAGCTGGCTGCCCATTTCCCGGCGTACCTGGTCGGCCTTGGTTTCCAGCATATCTATCTCAGCCTTTACCGGGTCGCACTCAGGCACAGCGACAATAACGGTATCTTTCCCGAGGTGCGGGTAACCCATACCGCTCATATCGCTGGTGAAAACCTCTATTTTGCCGGGCTTGTACTTGTCCACATGGAAGTGAATTTCTACTTTCATGGTTTCTGGAATGGAATTACTCATTGCTGCCACTCTCCGTATCGCATTGTGTTTCAGGGTTGAAGTTTGGCCACGTACCTTCCGCGACCATTTTGCAGTAGAACTCGTTGGAGCGTTTTTCCTCCTCGTAGTCGGCGGTGCCTACCAGGCCAAGCACAAGGATTGTTGCGGCTATTGCGATTGCTTTATTCACGTTCACCTCCGTATCAACAATTCAAACTGTACTAGCGGTTTTGGATATGTGCAACTATTTATTTGTCATTCTACATTTCGTCCTTTATTCTTGTCATACCGTAACAGATTGGAGTATATCGTATGGAATTTAATGCAGGCCGGGCGGCAAAGGTCGCCATGGCACAAAGAGGAAAAAGCAGGGCCTGGCTGGCAGAACAGTTAAACGTGTCACCACAACGCGCCAGCGGAATCCTGAACAACGAAACGGCCTCTATGGCGACGATGGTTCAAATGGCGGATCTGTTCGGCCTTTCTCTTTCTGAGTACATCGCGCTTGGTGAATTTGAAGCGGTAAAGGAGTAACCAATGGCAGCCTTACCTTACATGCAGCTGTACGTGGCTGATTACCTGGCCGACACCATGCACCTGACCACTGAGGAACACGGCGCCTACCTGCTGCTGATAATGAACTATTGGCAGACAGGTAAGCCGATACCAAAAAACAGGCTGTCCAAAATTGCACGGATGGACAACGACCGTTGGACGACCGTTAAAGTTTCGTTGATCGAGTTTTTCAACGACACAGGAACGGAATGGGTACACGACCGAATTGAACGTGACCTTGAGGCGGTAAAGGATGCACAGGAACAGCGGGTTCGTGCTGGCAGGGCGTCAGCTGAAGCCAGAAAGCGGTCAAAACAGGAAGGAAACAAACGGAAAGGCAACGACCGTTCAACGACCGTTGACGATTCGTTGCAACGGGATGGCAACGAGAAACCAACGAATAAAGATACAGATACAGATACAGATACAGATACAGATACAGAAGGTAAAAAACAAAAGAATACAAAGACACCCGCTGCCGCGATTGATTATTCGTCATGGCCAGATAGTCCATCGGAGCAGGTGTTCAATGATTGGCTTGCAGCACGGCGTAAGGCCAAAGCAACGCATAGCCAAACCGCCATGAACCAGATCGGCAAAGAATTGCGCAAAGCGGCGGCAATGGGAATATCGGTCGATGAATGTCTGGCAGAAGCAGCCACCAGGGGCTGGCGAGGATTTAAAGCGGAGTGGTTACAAAATGAAAAACATCAACGAAACGGTCGATCAAGCATCCCGACATTTACAACGGACCCCGACGACACCAGTTGGGCAGAAGGATTTAACCCCAACTCAGGCGACCTCGAAAACCTTTGAGGAAATGGACACCAAGGTTATCAATCGCCTGTTTCAGAGGCTGCAAGAGATATTCCCCAAATGGCGAGAGATATGGCAGTCAGACGGCGAAGTGAAAGCAGCCAAGCGGCAATGGGCAAAGCAGCTGGTAAAAGCGGGCGTCAGTGACATTCAGATGATTCAGGAAGGATTAGAACAGGCCAGAGCCTGCGGATGGGTTCGCCCTCCAAGCGCTGGCCAGTTTGTGGCCTGGTGTCTGGAAGCGCTCAAAGAGCGAAACGGCATACCAGGCAAGGACAACGCGATAAGCCAGATGATGGCACTGCTACGCAAAGGCGATCATAACCGGCGCCGGTCCAGGTTGAGCCCTGCCATGTATACCATGAGCCGGTTTATTGACTGGTACGAAATGAAAACCAACGATGCCGAAAAGGCAACCAAGGCCATGGCGCGGGCTTATGACGAAATGATTGACCACTGGATGAACGGCCATGATTTTTATGAGCAGCCTGCAATGATCGAGCACGGAAATCCAACGGGCGTTGTTACTGAGTCCAGTCGCAAGAAAGGCCGGGAAACGCTGGCAAAGCTCATGGGGGATCTGAAAGGTGCCGATTGAACTCATGCTGGTGAAAGGTCAAGACGGCGCATTGCGGCCGGCGTCTGCCGCTGACCAGGACCACATGGGCAAATTTAAAACCGGGAAAGCAGTCAGGGTATCCGTGACACAGATTAAATCCAGGTCATTGCAGCACCACAGGCTGTATTGGGGCGGGCTTATTGAGTTGGCCATGGACTATTGGGAGCCTACGGGCGGTCTGGTGTCTTCAAGTGAAACAAGCACGCTCAAACGGTTTGCGGATTGGCTGGACAAGCAGGGCGGCAATTCTGGAGCCATACGTAGGGCCTGCGCTGCGTTTCTGGATGAACTAATGCATTCACGCGGGTTGCGCATTGATGCCCCTCACAAGTCACGAGAGGCGCTTCACGAATGGATCAAGATTGAGGCGGGTTACTATCGATTGGAGGAGACTCCCGGCGGCGTGCGCCGGGTGCCGTTGTCGATCAACTTCAACGCGATGAGCCAAGATGAGTTCGGCGTGTTCTACAAGGCAGCGTTCTCGGTGGTGTGGCGCTTCATCTTGAGCCGGGCTTTTGAAGACGATAATCAAGCACAAAACGCCATTGATCAGCTCTTACAATTCGGATAGCCTCGATCTGTGCGGCTAGGCTAGCTACCGAACGTGCGCGTCACCCGAAGCGTACTGCCGCATTCATATTTCGGGAATCTCTGAGGGTAGAGATATGATCGACTGCATTGAATGGACAAAACTGCGCGATAAAGATGGATATGGGCGGATCAAGGTAAAGCGGATTCCACGACTGGCGCATAGAATAGTTTACGCTGAAGCCAATGGCCTTTCCTTAAATGAAATAGACGGTAAAGTAATTCGGCATACCTGTGACAATCCTGGCTGCGTTAATCCGGACCACCTTGAGATAGGGACTCAGGCAGATAACTTGCGCGATATGCTTGATAGAGGGCGTCACGGACACACCATTCTTACGGCCAGCCAGGTCCAACGTATTCGGTCCAGGTACGTCAGGGGCTGTTGCATTAACGGAAGCCCGGCGCTTGGTCTTGAGTTTGGAGTTAGTGGTCGCACAATCCGCGACATTGTTAATAAAAAAACGTGGACGCATATTTAAAGCTGGCCTGTCCCGCACGTTTGAAAGCGAAGGACAGGCAGATAGCGCCATTAACCAGCTTTTGGCTTTTGGCTAATGCGAAACCTGAGCACGTCCAGCATAGTGACAAGCCGGGCGCTCATGTCGTCTGACCACTCGCGGAACTCTTCGGCGCTAAAGTGCTGTGCGTAGATCATATTAACCTATTTTACAAACGGTCATACAGGAATTTCGGCGTCATCAGTATTTGCAAGAGTTGTTAGAACATTGTAGTTAATGTCTACGTCAGTGCCCGTTCCATTGTTCGTAGGGGTAAAATGAAACTTAGCTTCTGTTCCGTCAGTAAATCCAATAGATCCTGCCGTTCCTACAGTAGTTCCAGAAATTTGAGTTATTGTATAGATTGCTCCTACTCTTTGCACGGCCCACTCATAACTAAAAACGGAAGTCTCATCTAGTGCGGTTGCTTTAGCTGTTCCAGATATTTTAACAAACGCCGCGTCGTCGAATATTAATGATACAGTCAACAGATCTTTTTCTACTGCTTCTGTGCCGACTACTTTTGCGCTCTGAATTAAAGTTGTGCCTGCCAACTCAGTCCGCCCAGAAACAGATGAAGCGACAGTGTTTAGCTTGCTAAGAGAAGCGTCCCCAGCAGAGTAAATACTGTTGGTTTCAAAAAAGTTTGAAGGAAGCTCGTTTGCTCTGTTTACGTTGCGATGAACAAAATAGCGATTTCTTGCCCCTCCTCTAACAACTAAGCACCTAGCGTTGTAACCTCCTTGCTCTGAAATTAGGTCAAAGTTATTGTATTGTGGAAAATAGTTTCTTGCTGGGACGCCGCCTTCGCCGGTTAAATTTTCTACTACTAGCGTAAAGGCATCAGGGGAAAAATGGTGAAACACTTCTGAAAGAGTACATTCCTGAGCACCATTCCAATGCATCGCAAATCTGCCGTCCGATGGATGACTACCATTACCACAGCGGTATAATTGAATGCCAGAAAACTGATTGGCATTAGCCCAACCGTTAAGACTAAGCGCTGTGTTTAAGTCTTTAAACCACACATCTCGTACGTGATTGAAGTAAACTACAGCGGAGCTACTAATCTGAGCCGCTGCCATGTAGATACCTTTGTTTGTATCTCCTGACGCATTGCCGTAAGCCGTTGGCCCCTGAACAGCACAGTTCCTTACTCCTGAATAAGATACAGTGCTTCCAGTATCAAACATATCTTTCATGCCCATACGAATAATGCCAAACGGGCAATCACTTAGGCTGACTATGGCAGAGCGCTGTCCTTCACCAATTACATTGGAAACAAGTCCTTTAATCCATACAACAGGATCGGTTCCTAATCCAGAAGGCTTAATTAATCTTCCCGTAGCAGTAAGGTATAGTGCTGTACCGCTATTAAGCTCAATCATTCTTTTAACCGTTGTACTCACTTCTATTACACATCTGCCAAGGGAGTCAACACAGCTTTGTATTTGTCGGCTATTGTCGTTAGTGCCTGAACTAAATGCGCCAAATGCAAATGCAGCATTCGTATATACTGACCTTATCCAGCACCCGTCACCAGCGCCGTCAGCAGTAAACCATTGCTCAACTTCAGCATCAACTGCCCAATCTGGAAAAGATTTGCCGGGGTCGAGTACGGTTCCTCCATTGTGGTCTGCTTTACTTTTTGTGGAATCCCAATAGTAAACTCCACCCCCTTCTAAAAAGCCTGAGTGATAACTAAAGGTTGAAACCTGACTGCCTTGCGTAGGTGTTGCAAGCGCAAGTAGGTCAGATACGCTTGTGACGCGAATTACCCGCTTGCTTACTGCGTCTTGCAGGCTTTCAGAGCTCCCCGATAGGGCCTGAGGCAAGCTATTCATGCTTGCGATGCCGGTCCAGGATCGGGTCAAAGATCCGGTTAAAGGATCGTCCGATAGAACCTCTACTACTGTATTGCCGCCAACGTAGGTAACGCTATCGACATACCCGTATAGGTAGCTTGCATCGTCAAGCTGCAACGCTTTTCCTGCGGTATAAACGTCTGTGTGGTTTCCTACAATAGAAAAGCTCGTAGGTGATACCTGTGTTGCCGCACGCTCATTGATCCATTCTTTTTGCAGTCCGGAAGGATCAGTAACAGGATCAGAAGTCCACACTTCAACATCATCAGCGTCTTTGACGACTACCTTGTAACTGCCGTCAAGGTAGATATTTGCATAGCCCGCACCATTCAAAATGGTAGGGTTGGCATTGGCTGTGACGCCATCCTCGCTTTGAAACGTTGCTTTTGGCGTGTTGGTGCCTGCCTGGTAGGTAAACACTTTGCCAAATGCCAACGGTGCGCCAGTGTCGCTGTCCCATGCGTAGAACTTGGGACCAATAATTGATGCTGCCATGATGCTTCTCCTAATTGTCTTTGGCTGATTATAGCCTACGGCATTTCTACGTGTACTTGTTCCAGTGCTTCTTTGGCCTGGCGGTAGACCTTAGATAGTGTCTCGTTTTTCTGCTCGTAGTAGCTTTCGATCTTGGCTTCTTTTTCTTCAGCGGTCATGTTCTCGTTGTATTTGTACGAGGCAATGATTTCCTGCTGATCTGAAAAAGCGCTGTCGACCTGACTGAAGGCCCCGTTGAGCCCTATAAGAATCTGATTGACCTTTTCACTGGCAAAGTCCGGCGCTTTGCTCGGATTACGGATGGCCTCACGCTTGAGCATGTTGAACGTCTGCTGTGCGGCGGCGGCCTTCACTTTCAGATCCCAATACCCTTCTGTCCATTTTGTGCGATAGGGCACGCGCTGGCCAACGAACTGGTGCGCCATGTAATCAATCGGCGTGCCGCGGTTAAATGGCCTGGCACCCCAATCGTCCTGTTTCCACAGTGCAGCCTCTGAAGCATCGGCAATAATCATTTCCACATAGCGCAAGAAGCCTTTGCTGTAATGCTCGGCCACCAGTGGCGATACACCCAGGTACTCGCCCAATTTCCGGTACATGATCGGCGTTCGATCGGTGTACTGGTATTCAGCGGGCAGATCCATCATAAACTGAGGGACCACGGGCGCCCCGGTGAACTTCTCGTTACGCTGAACTTCGATCCATGGCTGAAGGATGCCGGGATAGTCACCAATGCCCACAGTGTTGACCAGTGCCCAGGCCAAGTGCTCGGATGCTTCTTTGCCGTCCCGGTTCTCCATGTAGTCCAAACCGACTTCCGGAAGGGTTCCAAAGATATGGCCCACGTCATACGGGCGCGGAATCTTGAACGGCGTGTCTGCACCTGGCGGAAAGATCCACCAGAAGCGGGCTTTCTGGTCCGGCGTCAGCTGCTTGTATCGCTCGTCGTCGTGATTCAGCAACCACAGAATGGCGGTCATGGCCGTCAGCACGCCACCTTTCATCAGAAAAGCGGCCTTCTTGTCGGTCATTTTGGCAAAGTTGGCGCCCTTCATTTCGCCTTTCATTTCGACCAACTCCCTGGCTGACTTGTCCAGGCCCTGAATACCGGCGTTCATAAACGGAACAGTGCGAAGGAAATTAGCCCACAACTCATTGCGGCCCATTTTGCTAAAGTCGGTGGCAATCTCTCTGGCTTCCCAGGCGGCCTCCATCGGAGACGTGCCAGACTTCACGCCAACCTCGTAATCACCAATGCGCGATCCGTACTCAAACGCGCTGGTGAAGCGGTCCCATCCGGCTAGCAACTTTGCGGCCGCATCCCATGCCGACTCACTCGGCAAGTCCAGACGGCGCCGGTCGCGGGTTTCCTGTGTCCTGGCCTCGATCCTGGTGCCGTATCCGCCCCCTTGCAGCCTGAAGTCCTTGTAGGTCTGCGTGTTGAACATGAAGTGTCCCATGCCCTTCAGCGTGCTGTAGATCGGGATAAATCGGTTGCGGCTCATTATGGACGCACTCACGGTATCCCTTACTGCGTTCGGCCCCAGGAACTGAAACATACTGGTTACGGTTCGGGTCTGAAGGTTCTTCACCCGAAACAGGGCATTCATCACGGCGCCACTGCGTAGCCCTCTCAGGCCGGTAAGCATTTCCACCAGCAATGGCTCATGCACTTCAAAGTACACGCGCTTGCCGTTGACCACGGCGCTGTCCACATAGGTTTCCGTAGTCTGCGGTTTGTGGCCAAACGTCCAGAAGCTCAACAGTCCGGGGTTTTCTTCCAGGATTGCCGCGATATCTTCAACGTCCGTGATCTGTGCGTCCGGATCTCCGGCCATTATCATTCCGTCTTTGCTGACAGTGAGCCCCATTTCGACCATGGCTTCGGCCATCTTGGACGCCATCTGTGCCTGCTCTACCTTCACCTTCTTGCTGTCCGGTGCAATCCTGGCGGCAAACAGGGCGCCATCCTGGCTGTCCATAATGTCGTTGTAGAGCGTAGCCTTGGCGCGGGCAATGATCGCGGCTCGGATATTGGTCTGAATGCTCTCAACGATGTTTTCAGCGATATCCTTGGTATTCTGCGTGCCCCCGGTCAGGCGCCTGCCGATTTCGCTAACGCCCATTTCGTGGCCGTCCTCGATCCGCTCAATCACACGATGGAAAGGCACGTAGTTCTGGTTCATCTTTTTGAATGCATCGCGCTGGCTTTCGTCTATCAGCCCCATATCCACATAGAACTCGAGCATTCGGTCGTTGAATTTCTGGAACTCAGAGAATATCTGCGGAAACTCCGGGAATTTCTGGCCCAGGGACAAACCGGCGTCAATCTCCTGCTCGGTAAACAGATTCTCCCGGCCCTGCTTGCGTAGCTCCTGGCCCCGGCGTGCCTTGAAATACTCCATCAGATCATCAAACCGGCGCCATCCGTGTTTGCTGGCTGGCTTAAAGATTTCATTAAGTCCTTTGCCGCTAAACTCGTAATAGCCTTCATCGGTCAGGCGCGGCGTGCCGTTTTTAATCACAGCCTCATGCACGGATTCTGCCCCGTTGACCATCTGAAACTGCTTGTACGGGCTCACGACGGCATCGCCTACTTCGCCTTTCAGCGTGCGCTCTACCACCTTGGCGGCATGAATCTTATCAATCACCTGCTGGCGGTAACGCTCAAGCGGATAGCTGTTCTGGTATTCCAGGATCTGCTGCTGTGCGGTCAACTCCCGGCCAGACTTGGCCCGTAGCTGTGCCCGTGGCCCCTGCAAATACCAGCGGTGCATTTCATCCTGCAAGCGCTTCATCTTGCGGTTCAGTACAGCATCGTCCTTCATTACTTCTTCAAAGCGCTGCGTGAACAGTGGGGCTCTGGCTTTGGCTTCGCTGTAGTTGGTCAGCCACAGGCGCACGAACTCGGCAAAACCTTCTTTGGCCTTCAGGTTCTTTTTGCTGGTGTAGCTCAACGCTTCCACTTCTTTGCGGTACTTGCTGTCTTTGTACTCCCGTGTAAAGCGCTTGTTGTAGCGATAGTGCATATCCAGGTAGTGCGCCATTTCGTGCGCCATTACCTCCACATCGTCATAGTTCTTAACGCGCACTTCGCTATTGCTGCTGCGGTAGAAGCCTAGCTTTGACTTGCCCCGGACCTTGCCAAAATAGATCCGCTTGCCAATCAGATCCTGAAGCATGAAGCGGATACCTTCACGGCGGGTCGGCTTTTCCTCGGGCTTCAGCTTTACGGTGCGATCCCCAATCTTGAACTGGTCGCTGTCAGGGCGCCGGGGAACTCCGGTCATGCTGTACGGTGGTTGCCATTGCGGCATAGGTGTATCCGCCCCCATATCGCTCATCATGGCGCTGGTGGCGTCCTCCTGCCCTGGCTCCGGGTCTTTCTTCGGCTGCAATTCGGCAATTACCAGCTGGTGGCGGGCTTTGACCTTGGCCAATTCGTCGGCCTGATCCCATTCGCCTACCTGTTCTTCCAGCTGCGGTAGATCCTTTTCGGCCTGGCTCACCCGTTTGGCGGCCTGCTTTGCCTCTGCATCAATGGCCGATATCGTGTTGATAATTCTGCGCGTTAGTCCGGCCGGGTCAGCTGAAGAAATGTCGTTTATCTGTATTTGGTGCTCCATAGCGCCTTGCAGAGTCACCATGTAGTTATTTAAAAAAGGGCCAGTCACTTTGTCCAGGGTCATATCAAAACCGGCGTAGCTGCCAATGGCTTTTGATTCAACGCCAGAATTTTCCATCTTGTTGGCTTCGGCCAGAATCTCCTGGCCCGCTACCTTTTGCTTGTCGATTTTCTGCCCGTTCACGGTCATGGTGAAGTCTTTGGGCGCGGCCTTGGCCTTCTTCACGTCCTGCGCGTACTTCAGCAAGCGATCCTTGCCACGCTCAACAATGCTTTTCTCCCGACGAATCGCGTCACGAATCCGGAACTGTTCGCGGTCGTGTTCTTCTTCGGCTTGCTCAAGCGTTCGCAGTTTCCGGCGTAGCTCCATTTCTTCCAGGATCAGCGGATTACCACTGGACGCGGCTTTCATTTCGGCGGCATTGGCCGATTCGGCGCCCAAGTCCTCAATTTCGCGCTGCTTGGTGTTGCCTTTGCGCACCTGCTCGATAAACCTGGCTTTGGTTTCGATGGTCTGCCACATACGGCTATCCAGCGTCTGCTTGGTGGCGTAACGGTTAATCTCGATCTCAAAACCGTCCGGGTCGCGCTCGTAAAGCTCGTTACCCTGGCGGATAATCCGGCCTTCCCGCTGTTCCAGGTCAGACGGACGCCACGGCGCATCCATGTGGTGTAGTGCCACCAGGCGCGTCTGCACGTTCATACCGGCGCCCATCTTGGCGGTGGAGCCCATCATCACCCTCACCCTGCCCGTTCGCACCTTGGCAAACAGTTCGGCCTTCTGAATCTCTGTGTTAGCGCTATGGATGTATTCGATTTCAGATTCCGGGATACCCTTGTCGATCAGCTTCTGGCGCAAGTCGTCGTAAACGCTGAAATCACCATCCAGCGCTTCAAATTCGTCCGGGCTCATTTTGTCCAGCTGTTCGCTGGCGGCCTCGTCGCCATTCTCCGCACGCTGCATCAGGTCACGGATTCGGTTCGCTTCCTGAGCCTTGGCGCCCTTTGGCGTACTCAGGTCGATGAATACCAGCTGTGCGCCCTTGTCGGCGGTCCACTGGTCGTACAGGGTCTTTATCCGGTCTGCGGCCACGTTGATCTTGCTGTCGGGGTTGTCTCCGTACAGTGCAGGGTCAATCAGGCGCATATCCAGGGCGGCCTTGCGGGCATCGCTCATTATCTTGAGCATGTTATCCGCGCCTTTCTCTGGCTTCTTGGGCAAGTGTTCGGCCCGGTACACCAGTGAGCCCTTGGGATAGGTTTCTCTGCCGTTGTCGTCTTTGACTGGCACGCCTATGTAATCGGCCTGGTCCTCGCTGCGCTCCACAACGATGTTATTCGGCTTGCCGCCCTTGATCTTGGGAACGGGAAGGCGCTTGCCCTGTGCCGCCAGCTGCTTATTGATATCGTCCCGGTTAATCACGTCACCAAAAGTCAGGTAACGCTGCATTAACTCAGGCAGATTCACGAACTTGCTGAAGCGGCTGTTCAGTTTGTAGTTGCCGGTTGGTGACAGCTCCCAATCGGTGACCACTTCCCCGTACATGCGAGCCCAGGCATCAAAGTGTGCAATGCCCTGGTCCTGAAGCATCTGATAATCCAGGAAGCGCTGCATGGTATACATTTCGGCCATGGTGTTGCTGATCGGCGTGCCGGTCGCAAATACCACGTTGTTGCCGCCAGTGCGCTCAAGGATGGATTGCACCTTCATAAACATATCAGCGGCTTTCTGGCTTCCCTGCGGGTTACCCAGGCCAGCCACACGGGTCATGCTGGTGGCAAATCCCAGGTTCTTGAACTCGTGCGCTTCATCCAGAAACAGGGCATCGATACCCAACTCACCAAACGTCAGGTTGTCGTCCTTGTTTTCGGCGTCATACAGGCGCTTTAGCTTTTCCTCGAGTCGTTCCTTTTGCTTCTCGATCTGCTTAATGGATCGGGAGCCCTTGCCCTCTTGGTCCCGGATAGTCGATATAGCGGTATCAATATCCCGGATCTGCTGCTTAATGAAGCGGTCCTGAAACTCTGCATCCATTTCGACCTTGCCAAACGAGGAATGCGCCACAATCACGGCGTCCCAATCCCCGGTGGCGATCCTGGCGAACAGGCGCTTACGGTTGCCCTTCTCAAAGTCTTTTTTGGTGGCGGCCAGAATGTTCGCGTTCGGATACAGCTTGGTGAAATCTTCTGCCCACTGGCCTACCAGGTGATTCGGAACCACAAACATGGGTTTCCTGGCCCGGCCCGTGCGGCGTAGCTCCATAGAGCCTGCAATCATGGTGAAGGTTTTACCGGCGCCGACTACGTGATCCAGCAACGTGGTGCCGCTTTGCACAATGCGCCATGCCGCGTTTACCTGGTGCGGCCGCAACTTCACAATGTCGTCACTGACCTTGCCGGGGAATGTCAGGTGCGATCCGTCATACTCGCGCAACTGATCGGTGTTGAACGTATCGTTATAGAGCCTGGTCAGTCTTTCCCTGCGTGCATCGTCGCGCCAGATCCATCGGCGGAACTCGGTTTTTACTCGCTGAATCTTTTCGTTGGCGGCATTGGTGGCGGATTCGTTGACTACGGTGGTGCTTTCGTCAATTCGGTCACGAATCACAATGCTCTTGTCGTTTGCCGCGGCGGTGAGGATATCTGACACGCTGGCCCGGTCGGTGCCGTACTGGTTCGCGGCGGCGGTTGTGGGCTCACCACGGACAGACCACTTGGCCATTACCGGGTTGTACGTGGCCTTGCCGCTGGCTTTGCCAAGAATATGATCGGCAAATTCTGTAACCACTTCGGGCGGCAACCAGTGGGCGCCGGGCTTCACCTTGATATCAACGGCCTCGATATCTTCCGGCTGCACTTCTTTCAGGGCGTCGACGTTCTTTTGGAAGCGCGGCATATCCTTGGCCATACGCTCGGCCATGGCCAACTTCTGCTTTACGTTGCCAGACAGGTATTCGTCGCGGGATTCCCAATTATTCGGTGAGCTCTCGAAAACCAGATCCCCGAGCTCGTCCACAATGGCGCTTTCGGTTTTGCCGTAAAGCTCGGCCATGTACTGCATATCGACCTGGCCTTTTTCGGATAGGCTGGCGGTCATGGCGTCTTTGGCTGTGCTGGCTTTGTCCGGTGCCTTGTATGGCTGCTGTGTCCTGGTCCTGAAGATGGCGGCCTTCTCGGCGCTCGGCTTGCGCGGGGTTTCCCCGGTGCGCTTGGCAACAGTCGCGCTGATACCTTTATCGTATGATTCTTCCAGGGCGGCCAGCTGCGGCCACGTTGGATCATCCCGGAACAGGCGCTTATTGGCGTCCAGGTTGATTGGCCCGTTCTTCTTCACGAACTGGTCATAGGCGCGGTTCAGTCGGTCCCGCAATGCCGCCAGCGCTTCATCTTTCACGTTTTCGGTCAGCTGCGCCTTACGCAGATCCGCGAACACGTCCCGGACCTTAATCAGACCTTTTACCCGTTCTTCCGCTTTCTGGCTTGGCACGTCGACGGCTTCAGAGCGTGCCTTGCCCATTTCATCTTCCAGGCGAATGCTGATCTGATCGCCGTCCATGAACATGCTGCCCACCTTCACGTCCTCGACGTTGGTAGGTATGGCGACTTCTTCCGGTACCGGGTTGGCGCCTGCCTTGTCCATGAATCCTTTGGGCAGACTGGCCAGCGCTTCCTTCAGCAATGCGTTGGTGTCTTGGCCCTCTTTGGCTACCAGGGCGGGTTCGTTCGGCCCGTACATGGAGCCATAGGCGCCCCATTCACCAAGCATCATTCCAGGATTGCGGCTGAAGTATTCGTTCAGTGGTACATCAATGCCCTTGGCATCCTGCACGGTGTTGACCACGGACCACGAATCACCTGCCGGCGCCTCATTTTCCCGGCGCTTGCGCAAGAAAATAATATCGGTGGTGACTTCTGTTCCGGCGTTTTTCAGGAAAGCATTGTTTGGCAATCGCACGGCGCCCAACAAATCCGCACGCTCGGACAGGTAGTCACGCGCCATCTTGTTGTTGCCGTCCATCAGGCGACTGGACACGACCATGGCCAGCACGCCATTGGGTTTTAGCCCGGCCATAGACTTGGCAAAGAAGTAGTTGTGGATGCTCATTTTTGACAAGGCTTTGCGCTTGCCGTCATACAGCTTCTGGTTGCCAAACGGCGGGTTACCAATGGCCAGATCAAAATAGCCATCCGGCATGGTGAACTCTTGGAATCCTAACGGCGCCTGAATGTTGGCTCCGGGATAGAGTTTTTGGGCAATGCCCCCGGTGATATGATCCAACTCCACCCCGGCAATGCTGCTCTTGCTGCGCACGCCACCAGGCATAAAGCCCAGGAAATTGCCCGTTCCCACGGAAGGCTCAAGCACACGGCCACCTTGGAAGCCCATATTCTTAACGGCCTGCCAAATCTCGGTGACAATCTCCGGGCTGGTGTAATGGGCATCCTGCGTGCTGCGGCGGGCGGCCTCATACTCTGCATCGGTCATTACCTCTTGCAGCTGCTTGGCTTCTTTCTCCCATCCCTTGGTAATCTTGCCGTTCTCACCAACAAACGCCTGCGGGATACCACCCCACCCGACATACCCGGCAAGGATCTGCTGTTCCTCCGGTGTTGCCTGGCGGCCTTCCTCGTTCAGCTGCTTCAGCGTTTCAATGGCTCGGATATTGTTTTTGAACTTGGTTTTGGCCCCGCCACTACCAATGTTCATTTCCGGCGTCAGTGTGAAGAACTTGGCCGGGCGGTCGCCTGCTGGCTCTGCTCTTTGCGTTGTTGCGCCTTTTGACGTTGGCGCCGTTTCTGCCGCTTCTTCTGTCGCATCTATGGCTTCCTCAGATCCTCGGGTTGTGGGCTGTCCACTTCCAGCGTCCTGCCCATCGTCCTCATTGCCTCGTTCAGAATCCCTGGCCCGTTGCTGGCGGGTCGATCGTTCTCCGGTTCCCCCGGGGGAAACAGGTACTTTTCCCTCACCATCTGAAACGCCTCGTCTGGTTGATACCCGGCGTCCTCCAGCTGGCTGACCTCCTGATACGTTCTCTCCGCTGCCTGTTTCAGCATCGGTTCCAGCGTCCCCTGTTTCTTCAGGCTCTGGTAAAACTTCGGCCGGTGCTCCTGCCAGTGGCTCCTGGCCTGGTTGATCCAGTTCTGTAGGTTCATTAGTGCTTTCCTCTGGCAACTGGCGTAACAATTCCTGCTTTTGCTGATCGTTTAGCTGGCTGTTATTGATTGCTCTGGTTACTGATTCGGATTTAACGCGGATTCTTTCGGCGTCAACTTCCTTGTTGATATTATCTACCCGGCTTTGCAGGGCACTGAAGTCCTTGCTGCTATCCACTTCTGTTTTTTCGGGCAGATTAGAGCCTTTAGCAGCAATGGAAACTTCTTCTTTTGCATCGGTTGCTGTTTGCTGCGTCTGGCTGGCAAACACATAACGATTGGGCGAAGATTTAAACGATACCATCGCCTTTCCGGAGTCAGGGTGCGGCATTACGTCAGCAACGGTTTCATCCTTTCCGTTAAAGGTTACTTGCGAACCAATGCCTACACTGCTGGCGTCGTCAGCTTCTTGCTCGGATTCTGGAATAGCTGTCGCTGGCGGTATGTTTGGCTGCAACGGCACGTCGACGTTACCGGGCATTTCGCTTTGCTGCGGCGTTATATCATCGGCGGCCTGGCCAGTTTTACCACCTGGTGGTAAATTTTCGGCGCCTTGTAAATCAACGGGTTGTTGATCCTGTCGATTTACAATTCCTCGTTTTACATAGCTGGCGAAAGCCACACCACCCTCATCAACGTTATTTTTAGTTATTACACCGTAACCTGATCGCTCACCGTTTGGACCAATAGAAATTACAGTGCCGCTTTCCGTTACTTCGTATGTGGCGTCAAGGTCTTTGTGTTTATAAATCCCAGGCTCAATATCCACGCCATCTCTATATTCATTTCTCTCGGCCTGCGCTTTGCGTTCTCGTTTCGATACCGGGTCTTTGTCTGGATCTCTATTTTTGTAATTCTCACGCTCCTGATCTCTGCGTGTTTTTTCTTTTATTTCTATATTTTTGGCTTCTTCCAGAGTTATAGGCTGGCCTTCCATGATCGACTTTTGTAAGGCTCTTACTCCATCCTGTCCAAGTCCGGTTTTTTCTTTAAATTCTTTTACTGACTGCGATGCAGGTGAGCGATTTCGGCCCTCTTCGTCTACCAGGTCATTGGGTTTTGGTGATTTGGCATCGGTTGCTGTTTGCTGCGTCTGGCTGGCAAACACATAACGATTGGGCGAAGATTTAAACGATACCATCGCCTTTCCGGAGTCAGGGTGCGGCATTACGTCA
>Ga0307966_1001938_pt1 | contig 16071 bp, 18 predicted proteins | sample OrgLakmetagen646_FD_203141 | JGI IMG/M metagenome (GOLD analysis project Ga0307966, IMG submission 203141) | Saline water microbial communities from Organic Lake, Antarctica - #646 | ecosystem: Environmental > Aquatic > Non-marine Saline and Alkaline > Saline | place: Antarctica: Organic Lake... | reverse complement strand
CAACCAAGTTGTCCACCTCAAAAGGACCCATATACGAGGGTTTGAGTTTCCTGACACCAGGACCTGGCTGCCTGAGGTTCTTCGTACTCAGCAGCACCAGATCTCCTGGGTTGAACTCTAACCCCCTACAGCACGTGTGCATTCACTCTCTGAGCTGTACAATTCTGAGCAGCCAGCAACTCCTGCTTGGCTCTCCTAACTGTCTCTTCAATTCTTTCCACAAAAGTATCGGGCACCAACCTAGGTAAGCTTGCAGACGCCTGAGTGAGAGTGTGCATGCCATAGTAGTTAAGGAAAAAGGGCGTATTATTTGCTGAACCTGCCATGAATTTTAATGGCAAGCTTTGCACACGCCAAGTGCTCATCTCAATCAGTCTGATCTGGCTGCACATATGCTCTCAGCAATTCTTCCAACGTGTGATTTGTCCTCTCAGTTTGCCCATCTGTCTGAGGGAGTGGCTCTTTTTCCTTAGTTAATGTGGTTTTCACTGCCTGCACAGTTTTTTCTTTTTCTTTTCTTAGTCAGGGCCTTCCTGCCAAATTGGTTTGAGTAATAAGTGATCATCTATAGTATAGTTTAGTTTAGTTTAGTTCGGATTACAAAGGCACCCAGCCTGGCATGGCTGCTCAACGTATAGGTCTCAACAAAAATCAAAAAGATCGACGGCTGCACTAATGAATTCTAGCAATGTTGAAAACAAAACCTTTGATATCACCTTCAGAAATATTATCAAATAAATGGTTGAACTGGTGCCGTAAATGTTCGGTGCCCAAAAAATAACGTGTTTCTCATCTTGAAAATAATCCCCGTTTTCACACAAATTGCAAACACGTGCACTCCTGTCCGGAATCCTGACATATGAACCAGTTTCACACTTCAACCCATGTCCTCGCTCGAATCCTAAACCGAGCTACGTTCCTCATGACACTTTTGCTGAAAACCATCTTCAAATACTCCGGCAAGACAAATGGTGCACGTGCATCAGAAACCAATCTCTCAGGCAAAGCAAACCAATAGCGATAAGCCACAGACTTTTTTAAAAAAGAGCAAGGGTCTTGACCATGTGCCTCTCTCCAAACTGCCTGATGCCTAAATCTCAAGTCTATGCGCAAATTAGAAATATTCAGCTTCCTGTAATGTAAAAAGTCACTTCTGTATACAGTGCCATTCTGCAAATCACCAAAAGCATCCTTCATCTGTCTAGTCCAACAATTAGAAGCACCAGAATTCCCAAGGGAATATCTGCTTTTATCACATCACGTAAAGTATAGCTATTTGATTCAACCATCCTGTTCCAAAAATTGACAGCTGACCTGAACCAGTAAAATTGCAAGGGTTCCTGCGCGCATTCTTGAAGCACACACCAGTTTGCAGGAGTAGATTTAATTCCCATAATTCTCTTTCAAGCGTTATGTGCGCGACCTGCAAAGATTGGTGAAAACATGTCATGCTTCAATTATTGCGTAGACCAAATCTGATTGGCTTACATACCAGCTGACAACGCATGTGTCTTGATTGAAAGGCCACAACATCGCATGAGACCTGTCAGAAATCCTCTTTTCAATACCAAACTTTCACTCTGCATTAAGCTGCATTAAATATTTTAAAGCATGGGACGCAGCATGGTGTAAGTTCATGTGCTTATCAAAAAACATTCCCATGTAGGAAAATCTCTCTCTTCAAGCTCCTGATTGTAGAGACGAAAAACAGGAACTACAGAATTTCGATACGCATTAAAACTAACTACCCGTACGTAGAATTTCTGCACATTTACTGTGAGTCCTTTTCTGGCAGCATATGATTCCAGACGATTGGATTGAGTAATAATCTATGACCTTTGAGTAAAATTTGGGTGATACTCCCCGTGTGCGTGACCACAAAATCAACTACTTCGACTAGATATCACTATCCTTGTAGTGTTTTTTTGTAGCTTTTCACCACTCGGAACAGAAAAAAGAAAAAGTGAAAAAGTGTGTTTGAACCAGCTCCGAATTGAATTAAAGTGCCATTCGTTCGGAACTATTCCAACTGTTTTTACCCAAGTTCTGCGCGGTCTACCGAATTGTCCGAATTAAAAGTCAATCGAACCTAAATTGTTCAATTGATCTCGCGATTCCCATCCGAAAAAACAATTTACAGCCTCTCTGCTCGAGTTTTCAGTCCATTTTCCCATTTGCATGGCCCGCATATGGCATTCAAAGAATTGGGAAAGAAACAGTACCGATGAAAGAAAGCCTCCTATTTTACAAGCTAGTCACTGGATTGTCAGTTCACGGAATTCACGGAATATTTCGGAACAGGTCAAAACGAATTAATTCAAAACTTCTAATTTCAGAAACATACCGGAAATAAAGGCTAGGCTAGTCTGGACCACGGCCTTGCAGATGCCCCCACTTTGCCCAATGATGGCCATCTGCGTCTTAGCAGCTTCTGTCCTACGCACAGTGCAGGCAGGACCATCCTCCCCCTCAGGTGCCTGGTAGCACCCCATCCAAATTGCTTGCCTTTTTGCTGGAATGCTTGCTTGCATTGGAAACCCTTGTTGGATTTTTGTCCAAAAAGGATCCGCACGTCCGTACACATGCAAGCATACTCATACAAACTCGCTTGCAAATAATGTGCAGAAGAGGATTCTGTGGTTTCAACCGTGTACAGACTCCCAGTCGGAGGTCAAGGCAACTTCATGGACATGGCCTTGGTAGATGACAGTGGAAAAATAATAAGGGGGAGTGCAACTCCTCGCAACAAACAATTTAAAGCGTCTACTTCACCTGTTGTAACGCTATAAGCTGCCCGAGGGATACCTGTCGGTCACATACATGTGGGCGTACTCACGTAGAACATCACTTCTTCAACAGGCACATAGCGCTACCCAGCGACAGCGATGACTTCTCATGAATATAGTACTAGTCTTTTCTTCCTGCCTTTGAAAAATGTGCACGCACCAACGCACACACTTCCTCGCTCCTCTCACTGACTTTGTCACTCATCATCTCTCACTCTGGCACGCACGCACAGGACCCAACGCACCCAGGCCGCCTCTATGCGAGCGACCGGACGAATGTCTACGTGCTGGACACACAGGGTGCGACAAATTCCTCACAGGGCAATCAATTGTGATCAGGTGCCTGACGATGCAGCATACACCCGGAAAAGGCGCATAGGACAATACCAAGTCCAGTGCCGCAGTTTTATGATGTGCTGAAATTGATGATGACCATTTGCAGGCTTGAAGCTCAGTCCAGAGCAAAACATTCTCTGTTACGTTGCCAAACAGTAACCATACATCCATTACCGCAAAGAGACCTTAATCGAATGATTAGGCCTGTATTTGCCCTTGAACCTGTACTTGCGCTTGAACCTGAAATTGCCCTTCTAAACCTGTAATTGCCCTTGAGCCTGTACTTGCAAAATTTGCATGGATTGTGTGCTTGAGATAATAAAGCAGTGAATGCTTTTCTGTTTTCCTATTTTTCCTACCAGTAAGATACGTTACTTGCTATATTTCCCCTTAACCGACAGGAAACGGTTGTGTTGCCTGCATGAAAGTTCTTCTCATAAGAATTGAAGGCGTATTCGTTCCCTTAGACTCTTAGGAGATCTCTCACGCTCTTGCTTCCCTTTCCAAAGTCTTGTGTTCAATGTGAAGCGCAATGATACACGCCAATCATTATCACTGATATAAATGAGAAGCGCAATGATACACGCAAATCATTATCACTGATATTAATGTGAAGCACAATGATACACGCCAATCATCATCACTGATATTAATGTGAAGTGCAATGATACACACCAATCATTATCACTGATATTAATGTGAAGCGCAATGATACATGCCAATCATTATCACTGATATTAATGTGAAGCGCAATGATACACGCCAATCATTATCATTGATAATAATAAGAAGGTTTGGCCACGTCCGTATACCACCATATTATTCCCTTTTAAGCACATCGTGTACGTGTAGGGTTGGCCAGAACCGTATATATACACCGTATATGACCGTATATTTGGTGATTTCCCTGCCAAAATTACCGTATATACACCGTATATATATATGGTTTTGGCCAACCCTATGTACGTGTGATGTCTGATTCTGGCAAACCCTTTTTAGTAAGTATAAATCTTGCACACCAGTACGTATAAGTCTTGAGAGTATGCATACGTCTGCAAGCCTTGCACACGGGAGTAGCTCTTCTAGGTGGAGGACCCCCATGACAATTATTTCCGCCTAATTTGGGTAATAAGTCGTTTTGGAAGAGGGAAGAACTAAAAGCGAGATCTTTTCCATAGAAGCAGAGCACTCTTCTGTCAAGGAAGCAGCCTGGTTGCTGAATGCATGTGCGTGTCCTTCCCCTTTCTTTCGTCACTGTCAGTAGCTGTCTTCTTTTCGTTTGGCTCCTCCTTCTATTGCTATCCAGGATTGATTGCACAGTGGAAGGAAGGAAAGGGAGGTCCAAACGCATGTGAGTAAGGTTGGCCAGAATAATACTTATACGGTGTATATACGGTGTACTTGGCAGGGAGATCACCAAATGTACGGTCATATACGGTGTTCACTTACATCATCCGAATTTCCAACATAAAGTTTTATATTATTCGCGATATCTGTCAATGTTTCATACATTTAAATGCTGCCGCTTCACGTCCTCAGGGCCCCCACCGCACCAGCTTGAAGTCTACGTCAACGGCTCAAAATTAGCAGGATCAGCGAGAGACGGTTTCCGCGCAGCTGCTAGCAGCAAAGATCAGAGTGCTGCTTTGATTTCCCAGCCACACGGCCTCTGTGCCGACTCCTGCGGCCACCTGTATGTTGCAGGTTGGTGTCACGTTTGGTACTTGTACTCAGTAACACAATCAGTTGACATCCAATCGATGAGCCTTGTTTCACCACGCTTGGTACGTGTACTCAGTAAACACCACGAATTGACATCCAATCGATGACCCTTTTTAAACCACGTAACAGTGGGTTGATGCTTTGATGTTGCAGGTTGGTGTCACGTTTGGTACTTGTACTCAGTAATACAACAAATTGACATCCAATCAATGAGCCATTTTAAACCACGTTTGGTACTTGTCCTCAGTACTTAGTAAGTTAACGAATTGACATCCAATCGATGAGCCTTTTTAAACCACGTATCAGTGGGTTGACGTGCGGGTCTGATGTGGAAAAGTGACGTAAGGGTCTGATGTGTTGAAGTAACGTGAGGGGGGTCTGATGGTTGACGTGAGGGTGTGATGTGGTGAAGTTATGAACGCCAACGTGATGCTAGCAGCTTGTCAGAGTGTTGATGTGATGCTAGCAGCTTGTCAGAGTGTGTTGATGTGATGCTAGCAGCTTGTCAGAGTTTGTTGATGTGTATTCAAGCTGCCTACCAATCAGACCCTCTGTTCTCCAAGCAAAAATATACACATGCTAGCATCTTGTCAGAGTGTGTTGATGTGATGCTAGCAGCTTGTCAGAGTGTTGATGTGATGCTAGCAGCTTGTCAGAGTGTTGATGTGATGCTAGCAGCTTTTCAGAGGAAGTTGATGTGATGCTAGCAGCTTGTCAGCGTGTGTTGATGTGATGCTAGCAGCTTGTCAGAGTGTGTTGATGTGATGCTAGCAGCATGTCAGAGTGTTTTGATGTGATGCTAGCAGCTTGTCAGAGTGTGTTGATGTGAGGCTAGCAGCTTGTCAGAGAGTGTTGATGTTATGCTATGACTGACCTGTGTGCTAGTCCTTGAGTTGTGAACTTGCAGCACCGATGTCCTGGTATGATGTGCATGTGATAAAAGGTGGTGAGAGGCACATGTCATTTGATGCAAGATGCAATGGTTGACGGGGCAGTTTGGTGCGTTGGTTGAAGGAATGATGTGCGTTGGTTAAAGAAATGATGTGTGTTGGTTGACGGAATGATGTGATGCTGCGGCTTGCTGTGGCTTTGGAGTGCTGATGCTTACGTGATGGGCTCTGCAGGCACTCTATGCGAGGACTTAGAATTGGGCTTAAAAAATTGAGAGCGCAATATGTGAGTTTGAGTGGGTGTGACCAACTGCTTGTTTGTGATAACGTGAGAAAGAGAAAAGCGTGCCATGTGAGTTTGAGTGGGTAATAACAACTGCTTGTGTGAGAGACTGTGTGAAAGAGGGTATTGAAAGGGCCATATGAATTATAGTGGGTGTGACCAACTGCTTGTGTGTGATAATGTGAGAAAGAGAAAAGCGCGCCATGTGAGTTTGGGTGGGTGATAACAACTGCTTGTGTGTGAGACTGTGTGAAAGAGAATATTGAGAGGGCCATATGAATTATAGTGGGTGTGACCAACTGCTTGTATGTGATGATGTAAGAAAGAGAGAAGAACACCATGTGAAATTGAGTGGGTGATAACAACTGCTTGTGTGTGATGAATGAAAGGAACACTTATTTGATGCATATGCGGCTGCCTGGATCCTGTTTTATGTCCATTGTCCAAGCCGTACATAAATTACATCTTACCACACGCATAACTACATCTTACTACATACATAATCTTCATGTTGAATGTTTGTTGTGCACATGCACATTGTCCACATGCAGACGGAGGCAATTTCTCCATTTGAAAGGTTGATGCAAATACAGGTAAGCCAATGTTTGTTGTACTCCACCGAAGGCAGGCTGGTACGTACAGCAGGCTCCAGACAAGACACAGCCCCACATAGGTTTCTACCAAGCACTCAAAGATTACTGCCTCACAACAAACAAATGACCAGATCTGCCTTCTAACAAACAAACTATCATATCTGCCTTGTAACAAACAAATGACCAGATCTCGAAAGTCTAAGTTTCACCCCACTCTCATTAGGAGCCCGGTTTCAGGTCAAGCCCGCAGCCCTCCTGATCCCCATTGATCTTTTTCTCACTATTTTTGGTGGAGAATATTTACGGTACCCTATGCCAAAGCGGCTCCTTTTCCTTAATTAATGTGAGGAATGTTTATTATTGGTTAAACATTTGACTCCTGTGATGTAATCACAGGATTTGTGTCTACTATGGCTGGACATAATAGTTTTTTATTGGTTAAGCGTTTGACTCCTGTGATTTAATCACAGGATTTGTGTCTACTGTGGCTGGACAGATGATATTTTTATTTTTTTGACTTAATCATAGGATTTGTGTCTACCGTGGCTAAACAAAATAGTTATTATTGGTTGAGCGTTTGACTCCTGTGATTTAATCATAGGATTTGTGTCTACCGTAGCTAAACATATAATAGTGTTTATTGGTTGAGCGTTTGACTCCTGTGTTTTTATCATAGGAATTGCGTCTACTGTAGCTAAACATATACTCGTTTTTATTGGTTGAACGTTTGACTCCTGTGTTTCATGCATCACACGCCTGTGCTAAAATCACAACCTGAGGATATGTGCCACTGTTGCTAAACATAGAATAGTTTGTATTGGTTAAGCGTTTAAATTCTGTGATTTATTCACAGGGTTTGTGTCTACTGTGGCTGGACATATAATAGTTGTTATTGGTTAAACATTTGACTCCTGTGGTTTAATCACAGGGTTTATGCCCAATGTGGCTGGACATGTAATATTTTTTATTGGTTTAACATTTGACTTCTGTGATTTAATCACAGGGTTTGTGTCTACTGTGGCTGGACATGGGCAGCAGGGGGTCCACGACGGACCAGGTCCTGATGCTCAGTTCACCTCCCCGCTGAGCCTCATCTGTTTGCCAAACGGAGATGTGGGCGTAGGTGACACTGGACAACGGGCAGTGCGCTTGGTAAAGCCTCATGAGGTGCGCGTCTTCCATGCTGGTATCACTGCTGATCCTGATATCCTGATACGTTATAATATGTGCGCATGTGTGCCAAACTCAGATGTGGATGTGGGTGACACTGGACAGCGGGCAATGCGCTTGGTAAAGCCTCATGAGGTGCGCGTCTTCCGTGCTGGTATCACTGCTGATCCTGATATCCTGATACGTTATTATATGTGCGTATGTGTGCCAAAATCAGATGTGGATGTGGGGGACACTGGACAGCGGGCAGTGCGCTTGGTAAAGCCTCATGAGGTGCGCGTCTTCCGTGCTGGTACCACTGCTGATCCTGATATCCTGATACGTTATTGTATGTGCGTATGTGTGCCAAACTCAGATGTGAATGTGATGATGCTGCAGAGTGGACAGTGCTTAATGTGCTGTCTAAAGCATTTGTGGCATGCTGCAAATTGAGGACGGCAACTTGCCTGTGTCTCTCTCAAAAAATTCGGGTTTAATGATCTCCTGGATTAAGTACTTGTGTTTCTCTTTGACGGCGATTCTCGAGGCAACCAAAGTGCCTCCTCCCCTTAATCAAGTGTGGTTGCATAGCCTCATCACTGCCTGTGGACAGGTCCATGATTTATTGTCTCTAAATGTTTGAATGTGGGAATGCTGTGAGTTACGGTGTATGGGCCTTTGAAGCAGGCTGGCACATTTACTAAAACAAAGCACCAGGTTAAACGTTTAGCCCAACTCAAAAAAGAAAAAAAACGCAAAAAGTGTAAGCACTATTAGCAGGGATGTTGTTTTGTGATCTGCATCACCCTTCTCAGAAAAGGAGCTCGCACAGTGAGCTTTCTGCATAGGTTTATAGAACGCAGACCTTTGATTTGCCTAAACATCCTTCAAGCAAAGGGGAGATTGAAGCAAGTCAAAGTGTTTAGTCAATCACAATTCTTTTGATTCTTGTGCAGGGTTGCAGTAGCAGTGGCAATGGCAGCAACTCTTTTTCAAGCAAAGACCTCCTATTTGGAGGTGCAATTGTTGCAGCAGCTGGGCTTGGGATTGCCGTCGTCCGTTGGGGTGCTGCCTTGGTAAGCAAAAATATTTGATTTTTATTTTCCTAGAAAAGCTTGCGCAGCAGAATTATCAACCACATTTATGTTATAATAAGGGTGAGAAACACATGTCCTTTTATTTAAACATAACAGCATGCACCGATGGCGTCATGTTAAACTTTTGTTTTAACATAACAGCACTATGTTGAACTTTTGTTTTAACATAACAGCATGCACCGATGGCGTCAATTTTCCACAGAAAAAGATGCAGCAGGGGCTCAGGCACGACCTCTTTGGGAAAAGAAAAAGCTACGCAGGCAGTGAAAGCCACTCCCCACATTAATTAAGGAGAGGGGGCCACTTTGGTAAAACCCCTCATTGGGCTTTTGATTGACGATGATAAACCCCTCTTACCTATCCATCCTAATGTGTGAGTTTGACGACAAGTTACTGGCTTGTGGATCCAGATCCCCACTAGTTTCTTTTATCCTTTGGTGGGGGAGACTCACGGCACTTTAGGCCAATGTGTCTCCTTTTTCTTAATTGATGCAGGGAGTGTTTTGCTGCCTGTGTAGTTTCTCTTTTTTTTTCTTTTCTTTTGTGTGTTTCGTGCTTGTCATATCCTAATACAGTCAAATTCACGTTACCCTCCCACACCTTGTTTTCCCATGTTGCCCCCACCTGCCCCCTCCACCCTCAAACCTCCCTTGGTGAGATGTTGCGTGGCTTTATGCATTCATTACATGGTGCAGTTCTATTTCGCTTGCATCGTGAGATGCATAGGGCTCTGTCATTATTACCAAGGAGAACACAACAACTCAGAGAAACCGGAAACAGGAGAAAACTAAAGACTAAAATATATAAAAGAGGTGAGAGAGGGGGGAAGTATGCTAAAGAGAGAGTTGTGTTCTCCAAGGAATAAAAAGAATGGAGAAGGGAAGCAGAAACCGGAGAAAAGCAGAAAGTGAGAACATCTCACTTTATGCTACACTTCAAGAACCCGAGTTCAGGTGTTTCACACTGAACTCATAAGTTTCCAAAAAACATGCTGCCTAGTCTGTACCAAGTACCAAATAATGATAGCTGCAATATGTGTAGGGTTGGCCAGAACCCTATAAATACGGTGTATATATACGGTATTTCTGGCGAAGATATCACCGAATTTATGGTCATATACGGTGTATAAATATACGGTTCTGGCCGAGCCTAATGATTTGCTATCTCGTATCTTCTTTTCATTTATATTTAGGGTTGGCCAGAATTGTATGTACGGTATACATTGTATATGACCGAAAATGGCGACTTTTCTGCCAAAAATACCATATATATTCACTGTGTATATATGGTTCTGGCCAACCCTATCCATATCTGATATCTGTGCCCCTAATCACAGGCAGGGCATAGGCCTTCAATATGTGTGCTCCACTGAGTTTTCAAAGTGGGTATTAACTTAGGTGTGGACAAATGCAAAAATGGTCGCAGGTTGGAATTCCGGCGCGCATCCAACAAATGCGCATGTTCCACTCAGCACAAGCGCCTGAGAGGGACCCCCTTCTTGTCAACCATGAGCCTGGTATGTGGTGTTTAAGGGTTCACAAAGGGTTCACAAAGGGGGTAACCGGCAGCCACATATGTTGGGCTGATAGGCATTTCTGAATCAGCCAGCGTAAAGTAAACATAAGGTTGTAAAAAACTGGCCTCAGCTAGTGCCATTTTGTTCTCTTAGCAAAGTGATAAGTAAGAGGTGACGAATGAATGATGAAAGGCAGAGCCTGCCTTCCAACTAACCAAAACCATAAACCCTAACCATGAGCCTGGTATGTGGTATTTAAAAGAGGTTTCTGAACCTCTGGTTCTGTAAAATCCAAGCGCTTAAGCAATTATCCGGGGAAACCCCCACCCACCCTATATTGATAATGGAAAAATAAGTGAGCGGGCCCAAAGCCATCCCCAACATCAAGTAAGAAGGGACATTTTCCTTGATTAATGTGGGGAGTGGTTTTCATTATTTGCATAGTTTTTTCATTTGTAGGGACGTTTGTACTGTGTAGCGTAGAACTTCCCGACAATAAACCACAAAGTGAGGCATTGTAATTCCACAGAAGGTGACAGATCAGGACAGGTCTCGGCTCTTGACCAGAGTTGAAAGGTTCTGTAGGTTCTTTGAAAAATTAGAAAACTGCACCGGCAGTGAAAACCACTCCCCACATCAGTTAAGGAGAGGGAGCCACTTTGGTACCGGGTACCGTGGAAATTAGCAATGGGGATTAAGAGGCTTGCAGGCTCGACCTGAGACCAGCTTCTGATGGGAGATGGCAATGGTACTGTAAAGGGCGTGTCTGGTATGGACAAGATTAGCAGCGCAGTTAACAGAATATGCACATGGGAATTGGACACGAGCTTCTTGACTCTATGAGACCCAAGTCGTTGAGATTTTATGTCGTTGTGAGTCGTAAATTGCAGGTGGCGCCCTTTAGTGGCTCCTTTTCCATAATTAATGTGGCGAGTGGTTTTCACTGCCTGCGTAGTTTTTTTCTTCTTTTGCAGATGGCGCCACTCACTCCAAAGCGGATGGTGTGGAGAATTTTGGAGACAAATGGTGCACAGGACTTTGTGCTGTTCCTGCTCAGCTAGTTCTGAAGTGTATGTTGAGGTTTAGTCCTCACAGTCTTGAACTGAATGTGGTGGATGTCATGTTGATGTTTGCAAGATTTCAAGGTTGGTGCTTTCTGGGGGTCATGGATCTGCTGGTGGCTGGCAGTGCTTCTGGGGTTTGTGGCAACAAAATGCACCAAATGAAGTAAGACTCATGAGGTGAACACTAGTGAGTGTCCCACCACCAAGACATGACCTGATCACGATCAAACTTCTGTCAAAACCCAACACTTGCATTGCAGGAGGCCATTCAACATCTCCCAACACAGCTCCGCTGATAGATATTGAGCATGATGACCAAGACATCGTGTGATTAGCTTCTTGTGATATCATTTATGATTGACGTGCAGCTTGTAAAAGCTACTAGTATCTTTCCTTCATTGTTTGTGATTAAAGTTTTGTGGGGAAGAGGGGAAATCACAGATCTGAATCTTGACTTTTCGTAATTTATGCCTGTAGAATAAATGTACGGAACGAGTAGGATTGTAGAGCGTGTCTTTTTTTGCATTAGTAAAGAGAAACTGGAGGCTTGTTTTGCTCGTGAAAGTCTGGTCCCCATTTATGAAATCTGTCCCAGACGTGTGTCCTGGCTGTTCATTGCGCCCAGTACTAGCACATACTTTCCAATTTAGAATTGTACTTGGACAGCCCTATCTTTTGTGTACTGTCACCTGTTAAGATATATACCTAGATACCTAGATTTAAATGCCCTTTCTTAAAATTTTTCTAAATTAACCTTAACTGGCTGAGACCATTTTTATTTACACTTTGCATCAACTCTGACTAGTTGTTTTAAACACTTATTCACTGGCTGACCATTTCCCCACTCTTTTCATTTTATGCTTACTTTGGTGCTGGCTGAGATCAGTACAAAGCCAATCAGCCTGACATTTATGGCTAGGTGAGGTTACATCACTATATATGGGGCTAGAGCTTACCCCCTTTGTAGACCCGTACCTGACCGGCTGCTTTCTGGTCTCGGCCAGCCACAAATCAATCCATATGTTCAGATAGAAAGAGAAAAGTCTAGTTCTGCAAGGAAATTACAAACAAGTTGGTTGTCACATACAATGTCACTACATGATCTAGGGATACACATCCAGACTCTTAAAAAGGAGAAACAAGACACAGATTTAAAAATGGGTGAGCCTAAAAAAATGCATTTCAGAAGATGACCAGCAGTCATTTCAACGCTTCATCCTCAATGCCCCTGCAAACCTAGCTAGCCACCACCATGGTACCCCTGCATTGGCTACGCTTTCACCATCCACTTAGAGGCAGTAAAATTCCTACGGAGCTCAGAAAAGGAGAGTGTGAGTGGACAAAAAAGGATAAATTACATACAAGGCCTGCCGGCAAAGGAAGTAGGAGAGCAACAAGCAGAAGCAGTGACGGACCTGCTCCAGTGCTGCCTAAAACTCGCCCTCTCTACTTGCGCAATCGAAACAACAGTCAACACTGGCAGTAATGGATTTTCCGAAATAGGAAAAAAGAACCAAGAGATGTTTGAAGCTCTGAAACATGGCTAAAGACGTCAGATGCGTCATCCTCCACTTTGTGAACCCAGTTATTGATAGTGCAAATCTAATAGAGGATATTTAATTAACACCAAGCCCACCCCAACCTCTGTTATAACGGCTGGCAACTTGTATCGAGTCACTTTTAGAAAACGGAGGGACACATATAGAACAGCTTTACAATCTGAAAGCAATCCTGACTACACAGATCCATGCCTCAAGTCTCAATTATAATTAAGAAAGAAGCTAAAATCATGCAAAAGACAGCAGAAACTTCTCAGCAAACATCCAAAGCGCCGCGCATATCTTATGGGCGGCATACCTATACTGAGATCTTTCAAAAAGCGAACTTCCAGAGAGCTGGACTCCAGGCCCTCAAAGACAATGTCACAGACGTTATAGAGACAGAGCTTGCAAAGAAGGTGACAAGTAATATAATTAGGTAGTGAACCTCGACACTTTCAGCCGTTTGCCCTCAAAAAGGGAAACACCTGCCCACAGAAGCACCACGGCACCACTCATAGAATCATGGAAGCAGCAAATCGCAAACACCTGTGACTAAATAAGAAAACCAAGGCCTGAAGAAATGTGCATGGCTCCATGAGTCTATTCCAGAAAGACTTGGATTTCAAGAGTGTCCTAGTTCCTTAAAATCACAAATCCCCGAGGCCAACTCCATAGTAAATGTGGTCCTTACAATGCATCCTTTTGATATGTGCCATCCTTTTCATTGTAGTGTGAGCAACCGGAATCGCACCCTAAGACTGGAAAGTGGTGACACGGTGCTCATCGACAATATCAAAGGGCAAGAAACGGACATGAACTTCTACAAGCCAGTGGGATTGGCCCACACCCTGTAAAAGGATTGTACCCTTGAGCTTTAAGAGTACAAAGAGCCCACCCAAAAGATAGAGTGTTTGATTCCAGAACAGATGCGTTTTCTGCGCAGTTCACTCAATCACTGGATTCTCCATCTGCCGCCTGATGTATGACAATAAGCACATGCTCAAACTAGTGCATCTGCCTTGATTAATCAAGAGGCAACCGCTACATTCCTACTATTCCCAAACTGGCTGGAAAGTAGCACCCCTGCCAGAAGCAATATGGGGCATGCGCATCTTAGTAGTCTAGAACAAAGATCCCAAGGAGCAACTTATTACAAACAACCCATCTTAGTTAGAAAAATGAAACGAAACTAATCACCAGAGGCAGTCTGGGAATTTGGAAGCACAGGCAGATGCAATCTTAGTTACTCTGACCCAGCAACAACACCCCCAACATAACACAACAAACACGTATCAAACTAGGTTTGCCAATAATGCAAGAAGAGTTGACCGTAATAACCTAGCAGATGGCGCTGCCAATCCATACCCCCGGCTATGGAACCAAGAGATACAACCAATTAAGCGCAATATACATTTTATTGAAATTGAGTACTGTGTAGACACTTCCTCTACTCAACAAGCAGAATTGGTCTTCATCCTCTTGGGCTGTGTTAGGAGTTGGTTCTGGCGCACCAGTCATCGCAATGGCTCAGCTGCTTTTTATCCTGGCTAACTCTTAGCTTCCCTTGGATTCATGTTGAGTACCTTAAGGTTGTGTAGCTAGACGTGTCCTCAGCCCGTTGCCTTCATACTCTATACTAGCCGCTGTCTTCCTAAACCTTGTTTTACGTAGACACCTAAGTACACAGGCTTTTTCCCCTTCCTGCGCTTGACGTTCATGTACACGTTTTGCCCTTCTTGCCATCAACCTGGTTGCCCCCCCCCTACATTCTTATTTCTTTCAGCCTGCCTCTCTTGCTTCCTTTTTATTTCGTAACTTTCGGTTCGTTTTTATTTTCGTAGTAGGGATTTTCCTATATCCCCTTAACATATGTAAGCATAAAAAATTGAATCAGAAAAGGCACAAGAAAAGCATGAGGTACTAATGCTTCGTTTACTCAAACACCACAAAACTCTTCACACCATCCTGCTAGTAGCAACAGGCACCGTCTACATCAGCCACAAAAGGATCCTACTCCACAGCCTCGGAGTTACTTGTCTGCATGCCACACAGCATTCATGAAAAAAATAAGGCTACATGCAATCAGATCCGCAATAAAAATCATACAGGTGAGACGAAACATGGAACACAACCCCCAAAATATCCGAGCAATATTCCTGGTGGTGTGCAGGCTTCTGCCTCCCAACCACTTGATCCCCACTGCAAAGCTTCTCTTGTTTTTATACTCCAGGTGGGATGTTGTGTGTCTCTGCATCCATTGGGTGGTGCAGAACACATCACAACGTGCTTTCCTAGTTCATGCCGGTAGTGTTTACACTGCCTGCGTTCTTTTTCTTTTTTATAGATTTCTGCTTAGCACGGCATAGTGTATTTGCACAGCTATCATCCCTATCATCCCCATCATCCCATCATCCCTATTAAGTCATCTGGCTTGAATGCAAAAGCAACGTTTCATTACGTTTCTTCCTATCACATATGCCATTTCTTGGGCTTTATACCATCAGACCCACTCCAAAATGCAGAAATACCCTTCTGGAACAATATACAGGCGCCCTTTCCCAGGCACAATTGGGATATGCACATCATTACCATGTGGAATACTAAAGGCAGAAACTGCCTCAATGCTTGCAACAGAAACTGGTTTAAATATCTTGCCAAAGAAATTCCTGAGGCAAAGTGGGAAATCAATTACATTCATAACGACCCCAATCCTCTGTGTTACATGGATATCGGATATATCTCGCACGAAGCACAGAAATGGCATCTGTCGGATTACCCTTTTTCAACGTTTCACTCTGCGCTTAGATCAAAAAATCTCCTGGCCTTACTAAAGGAAAAAGACTACCCAGTGACCACCTTCATCAAACCCCACAAAGCCCTCAAGATTGAAACAGTATGTACCCTGGACCCACCTCAGAGCTCTGATCCCAACACAGCTTCAGCCCAAACCTGATCCGTAAAGTACTAGATTGGCAGGACTGGACCTACACTGATGGCAGTCATTAAAAAACACAAAGAAGGGCAAGACACAGGATCAGGTGTATACCACCCTTGCTTAAACGTATCCCATCATGTAATCCCAAGAGGCGTAGGT
>Ga0307966_1001936_pt1 | contig 16079 bp, 4 predicted proteins | sample OrgLakmetagen646_FD_203141 | JGI IMG/M metagenome (GOLD analysis project Ga0307966, IMG submission 203141) | Saline water microbial communities from Organic Lake, Antarctica - #646 | ecosystem: Environmental > Aquatic > Non-marine Saline and Alkaline > Saline | place: Antarctica: Organic Lake... | reverse complement strand
CAGAGCGCGACTTTGAGATCATGCGCCCCGGCTACGAATTTCTGGGTTTGAGTGTCGCCCTGCTGCCGGAACGGGCACCGCCTGACGATAAGCGTGAGGCCTATGCCGCCGACGTGACTTACGGCACTGGCTATGAATTTGGTTTCGATTATTTGCGCGACCAATTGGCGAAGCTACAGCAGGGGCGGCGTCCCCTGGGGACACGCTTCCGGGAGGATTTGATGCCCTGGTCGCGGCAGGGCGGGGCGGCTCCCGCTCAGCGGCCGCTGGCCTATGCGATCGTGGATGAGATTGATAGTGTGTTGATCGACGAGGCGGTGACACCCTTGATCTTGAGCCGAGCGCAGCCGCCGGGGGAAAACCCGCAGGCGTGGATCTACCGTCGCGCCCATGCCTTTGCTTTGAAGTTGGAGGAGGAGAGCGACTATACTCTCGATTCGGAGCTTGAGAAAGTGAGCTTTTTGCAGGAAGGGCTGGCAAAGGTCTATGAGGATCGCCCCGATGTGGCGCGTGGAGGACTGCGGCGGGCGTGGCACGAATACATCGAGCAAGCTTTGCGGGCGATTCATTTTTATCAACGCGATGTGCAGTATCTGAACCGTGACGATGCAGTTGAAATCATCGATGAAAATACGGGGCGCAGCTTTGCCGACCGCAAATGGCGTGGGGGACTACATCAGGCGGTGGAGGCTAAGGAAGCCGTTGAAGTTAGCCACGAGACCGATTCGGACGTGACGATTTCGCGTCAGCGGTTTTACCAGCTCTACCCCTTTCTGAGCGGTATGACGGGCACCGCGCAAGAAGCGCAAGGGGAGTTCCTTCGTGTTTACGGGCTGAGGGTCTATCCGATTCCCCGTAATCGGCCTTTGCAAAGATTGGCTTTGCCCACCCGGGTGTTTGCCGATCGGTCGGCGAAGTATGCGGCCATGGTTGAAGCGATTGCCGAGGCTAAGGCGGCGGGGCGCCCTGTTTTGATCGGCACGCGCACCGTGCAGCAAAGTGACGAGGTCGCGCGTGCCCTCAAAGCAGCCGGTATCCGTTCGATCCTTTTAAATGCCCGGCAAGATGCGGAGGAGGCCGAGGTAGTCGGTCGGGCGGGGCATCCCGGACGCGTAACCATCGCCACGAACATGGCAGGTCGGGGGGCGGATATCCCTTTAGGTGAGGGCGTGGCCGAGGCGGGCGGTTTGTTCGTACTAGGGGAGGAGCGCAACGAATCCCGGCGGATTGACCGTCAGCTGGAAGGGCGCGCCGGGCGGCAAGGTGAGCCAGGCAGTGCACAGTTTTTTCTTTCGATGGAGGATCACCTCGTCGAGCGCTTGAAAAAGACACCCGACACCAAGCTTGCGGGTGAACTACCCGAGCGCTACGCAGGGATGATCGATGGTTATCAATTGAAATTAGAGCAGGAGCTAGGGGAGAAGCGAACCATGCTCATGCGTAACGATGTGATGCTCGATAAACTTAAGCGGCATACGTAGGGCGACGAGCGCTTGACTCGCCTTGGACTGTCGCAGAATCTGCGCAGATGCAAAACTTTAGAATTCTGCTTACTTTGTGTGTCATACTTGCTCCCGCCGGATTGTTGGCTGAGGTCTTTGGCTACACCGAGCCGCGTCGAACCGCCGAAATGGCGTTTGCTGAAGGCGGTATTCTGAGCGAAATCCTAGTCGAGGAGGGGGATCGTGTGCAACGCGGTGATACGCTCGCTCGTTTAAATGCCGGTGTGTTGGAGGCAGATTTGAAGATTGCCAAAGAGCAGGTCGGTTTTCAGCAACTCAAGTTTGGCCAGTATGAGCGTTTGCGAGAGTCTGGAAATGCATCCATTGAGGAGTTTGAGCGTGCCAAGTCGGATCTGATGATTGCCCAGTTTCAGGTGGAGCGCATTCAAGCGCAGTTGGACGACCGCAGCTTGCAGGCACCATTTAATGCAGTCGTCACACGTATCCATCGCGAGCTTTCAGAAAATGCGGCGGCTCAGTCGGCTGCCATGACGATCGTCGAACTGGATACGCTGCAATTGAATTTGAACATACCTGTCCGACTGGTCGAATCCTTCCAGGTAGGGCACGAAGTATCTCTGCGGATGGGGGAGGCTGTGGTGCCTGCTGCGGTGGCATTTATCTCACCGACGATCGATGCGGCGAGTCAAACCGTGAGGGTCACTTTTATTATCGATAACTCAAACGGACGTTACCCCAGCGGCTTACGCTGTGCTTTAATTGATGATTAAAATGATACGCATAATCGTCGCGGGGCTATTATGCTTTGGTTCGCCAGTGCCCATGATTCGCCCGAACACGGAAAGGGCGCTCAGATTGGAGAGAGGCCTCTGCGAGTAATCGGGATCTTTGAGGAGTATCTGGAAGTTCACCGCCTAGTGGCTAGAGCAACTGCTTTAGCAGTGGGAGTCTCACATGAAAGCATGCTCCACCCTCAGGATTATTTTCAGCAAAGAGCTCTCCTTTGCTTTCCTTCACAATGGATCTGGATATAGCAAGCCCCAGTCCCAGCCCTATTTCCTTTGAGGTATAAAAGAAATTAAATATCTCATCCAACTTATCGGCTGGAACTCCAGGGCCGTGGTCACTCAATGTGAAGTCGATGGTTTTTCCATCGGGGAGTATTTCACACTTTAACGTAACGACTCGGCGGGATAAAGGCATGCCGCTAACTGCCTCCATCGCATTGGAAATAAGGTTCAGAAACACCTGCAAAATAAGGACATGGTCTACAGATACGGCGGCATCCGAAGACATCGCAGAGATAGCCTTGAAATAAACGTTCTGGCGATCTGCCTCTGGTTTTACCATTTTTGAGACTTCTTCGATAAGGGTATTCACAGCAACGATCTCGCTGGATATCGTATGATGACCCAACATGCTTCGGATACGTTCGACCACACTAGAAGCACGCCTGTTGTCGGACTTGATATCTGCGAGAATCTCCGTGAGCTGATCGCGTGAAATACTCTGAGCATCGAGCTGCATTAACGCTGCCTCGGCATTGTTGAGGATGGAACCCAGCGGTTGATTAATCTCGTGGGCTATCCATGCAGAAATTTGCCCCAACTGGGTCACACGATTATCCCGCATGAGGCTGTTTCTGAATTTCTCAGCCTCGACACGGTCGTTGATATCGACCATCGTAACGATTTGCAAAGATTCACCAGCAATGTCGATGGAATTGCTATGAAAGGCAACATGATGAGTCTCGCCGTCACCTGTGCGAATGCAGCACTCGTAGTTGGAAAGGTTTTTCTTGAAGACTACGAAACGCTCACGAGATGTAGCGTCCGAGTTTCCTGAGACTAAAGCCACCTCAAACTGAGTTTGCCCTATCGCCGACTCCCGCGATATCCCGTGGAGCTTTTCCCAGGCTGGATTAATATTCCGAAAGACACCGTCACGCATATCAACCACAGCCATCGGATTCGGGTTCTCCATAAACACGGTGGAAAAGTAATGCTTCATTTCATGGGTTTTACCCTCGGCATGTAGCCTTCTCCGACGCGTCCAGAGCAAGGCGATGATCAGGCAGGATTGAATAACAATCATAAAAATACCAAACGAGGTGGCAATCGGCGAGGTCTCGAAGATACTTTTTTCACTATTGAGAACCACAGCGTCCTCAGGGAGCGTATCAGAATCGAGTCCGTAAGCGCGCATCTTGCGATCATCAAAGATAAGCCGTAAGTGGGATTGGGTAATGTGCCCGATTTCCTCAGGGCTTTCTCCTTGGTAAAGCCTTTCTATAACTTCCCCCACTCTATTGCCCACGTCAAAAAAGGAGACTGCCCCTACACCTGTTGCCCCAGGATCTATCATCGGATCGAAGAGGGCAAATATCGGGACTGAGGATTTCTCGGCTAGAGTTCCAATAACATTACGCGGGATATAATACTCACCCGTAGAATCACTGAGATAGGTCGTAAACAGCACCACCGTATCCGAACTAAGCTCGGAAAGTTTTTGAGCCATTTCATCAGGCAGAATTCCACTCATTTCAGAAATGTCCCACGAAAAGTTTTCTTCGAGCTGCTTTCGTGCTTCACGAATAAGATCACGGTCATGGTCAGCGACTCCCCCAACCAGCAACACCTCGCGAGTCTCAGGCAACTGCTCTGCGACAACCTCAAAAAGTGATTGCACGCCGAGGACATAGATCACCCCCGCTGCGGGAAGCTCCGAATCCAGTTTATCTATTTGATCCTGCCGCAATGCCGCAAAAACATGAAGCGCATCGGGGAAAATTTTCGGCGACCATTGCTGCATAAAAGTGAAGGCTGGAGGACTAACGGACACCACCACATCCGGCGGTTGAGAGATGTACCGATTTGATAGATATCCAATCATGGGATGGCTCGCGCCGCCTACAGGGAGCCTATACGCTTCAAGAAACTCCTCAAAAACTTCGATCTCACCGGCGTTGACTCCGGCTTGAAGGGTCTCCCAGAGTCCCTGCTGAAAATATTTATTGGAAGGAAGTGTGCGCTGATACGAATAAAGAACAAGCACTCGCAAAGGTCGCGAGCCGTCCTCGAAGCTGCCCTGATCTATACTTTTAGGCACAGGCAACTCATGCGCATGCAAAAACGTCATACAAAACAGACCCACAAAGACAATGCTTATTACTTTCGACATGCCTCGGGGTTGTAGCTGAGTAAAACTAAACTGCAATTCAAACTGGTAGGTAGCAAAATCACTAGGGATGTGTTCACAAAACATGATGTGCGGCAGTATAACTTAAGGCACTAGAGCGATATAGGACAGCAACTATTTTCAAAAGCGAAACGTAGGGCTCGCGTGCAATGCTCTCTGGGTGCTCACTTGTCAAAGATCATGACCCTGTCGACTGTTTGATACTAAGCCAGGAGGCATCAGAGGAATCGCCGGAGGCCATCGGCATCATCACCAGTAACGAATATGAGTCGCCAAATTGGCGAATAAAAAGCTATGGGCTCTATCCTCGATAACACCGAAGCGGCTCTAATGCATGTGGATACTCCGAGTAGATCTAACGATGAGCTGAAGGAGATACTCAATGCCATGGATGCGGTCCCCAAGGTTCTGCTGTTACATCGAATAGTCACTCTAAGATGCGAGACTCTACCGGGGAATAAAGGGTCGAATTTACGGTCAGCGACCTGAGTCCTGGAATCCCACCTGATCGGCTTGGTTCGATTTTTCAGTAATTTTACACGACCAAAGCAAAAAGTATGGGCTTTGGGCTTGCCATTTTTCCGATCCATTATCAAGGACTGTAGAGGTGAGTTATTTGCGGACAATGACGGCGAAGCAGGAGCGTGCTTTCACGTCGGGCTACCGCTTGGAGAATCAACATGATGACCCTGACTAAAAAAAACCAATCGAATGGATCCGTGTTTCTTGTGGATGATGACGCGTCATTTCGCAAATCCACGGCACGGCTATTGGCACTGTCCGGTTTTGCAGTGCAGGAATTTGCGTCGGTCGGTGAGTTTTTAATTGGATTTCCCCGTGAGTCGAAGGGCTGCCTGCTCCTCGACATTCGAATGCCCGGCTCCGATGGCATGGATTTGCTGAAGCATCTCCGAAGTCAAGGTGTTGAGCTGCCGGTGGTCTTCCTAACCGGGCATGGGGACGTGCCCACTGCGGTCAGAGCGATGCGAGAAGGTGCATTTGATCTGCTGACCAAGCCAGTGGAAAAGGAAACACTGATCAATGCCCTAGAAAATGCGCTTTCCCACGGACTTGAAGGTCGTCGTTCCGAGGCCCTGTCCGGCAAATTGAAAGAGCGGTTTGAAACCCTCAGCCCTTTTGAAAAAGAGATCTACCGAATGGTGGTCGAAGGGCTCCCAAACAAGGCAATCGCAGCGCAGATGGGGAATGCCGAGCGGACGGTAAAGCTTCATCGATCAAATCTCTCTCAAAAAATGGGAGCCCAGTGTGTCGCAGACCTTGTCCGCTTCCATTTCGAGGGTGATCTGCGTTAGAGCGAGTGTTTAGTTTCTCTCGTTTTGCACCTAAGGGCAGGGTAGTTGCACTTAGGCTCTATTGTTGTGTGGATTGGTTTTTGATAAAATAACGTACAGTTTCTAGACAACTCTCAATTTTGATTAAATTAAAGACGGTTTTTCATATTTTGAACGGCCAATTTTACCGTTGTTTTAATAAAAAATTTACAATATTTTAATATTTTTTTTAACATACTAAAAATTATGCAAAGAACACTAGCCCATTTACTTCAGGCGAAGCCCCGTCCTGTTACGCTCGCCACCGCGATGCTTCCCGCTGCACTCCTACTTTTTGGATGCACCCACTCTGAGCGTTATAAGCTAAGTGACTCTTATGAAAGCGACTTTCAACAGATGGTGCTTCAATATCAGGGGCAAGCCGTTCGATTGGCTGAGGAAGACCGCACCTTTCAAGAGAATGCCGAAGCCGACCGCACGCAGTCCATCCAAGTATCGGGCGACCCACTACTAGCGCAGGGCATCCGGGTGCAACCCAGCATGAAGACGATGCCAGTATCGTTAAACGATTTTTATACCCGCGCCATCGCGAATTCTTCGCAGATCAAGGTATTTAGTGATCTTCCGCTCATCCGCCAAACTGCGATCCAAGAAGCCGAAGGTGCTTTTGATGCTGAAGTCTTTGCCGATGGCCGCAATGATTGGCGCGACGACCCCGTCGGCAGCACATTGACCACAGGTGGCGCCGACCGCTTGGTCGAAGACGACTTCCGCCTCCGCACCGGGATTCGCAAGAAAGTCGCCCAGACCGGTGCCACTGTTTATGCGACCCAAGAGTTTACTTACAGAGACAGCAATTCTCAGTTTTTCGTGCCAAACGATCAGACCGGCGCTCGTATCACAGTCGGCTTTAATCAACCACTGCTTCGTGGCGCAGGCAAGGGCTTCAATCACGCGGTGATCAACATTGCCAAGATCGATTCCGAAATCGCACAGAAAGAGTTTATCCGGCAGACCGAATCACACTTGTTGGAGATTACCCGCACCTACTGGACACTCTACATGGCGCGCGGCGCCTACAAGGCAAAGGCACGTGCGTTCGGCGATGCCAATGGCACCCTGGAGGATCTTGAGTCTCGCGAAAATTTCGACGCGCTGAAGCAACAAATCTTCCGTGCACGTGCAGCCACTGCCGAGCGCAAGGCCGCACTTGTCCGTGCCGAGAGTGCTGTTCGTAATGCCGAAGACCGCCTCAAAGCACTGGTCAACGATCCTGAGATGAACCAGGCGACTGCTCTCGAAATGATTCCATCCGACGCGCCGATCACGACACGCACGCCCGGCGATTTGGCCGCAGCTGCAGCCATCGCACTCGAGAATCGCGCCGAAATCCAGCAGGCATATCTCCAGCTCAAGTCCGCGGGCCTTCGTCGCGACATGTCGCGCAATGAATTGCTCCCCGTGCTCAACTTTATCGCGGAAACTTATCAAGCCGGTCTATCTGAAGATGATTGGGGTGCTGCTTGGGATGATCAATGGCAAGCCAGTCCTGGCTACGCCGTGGGTCTGCGCTTTGATTATCCACTCGGCAACAACCAGGCCGAAGCGCGTAACATCCGTCGTCGCCTGGAAATGCGCCAGCTCGTCAACCAGATCCGCACCACCATGGATACCATCCTTTTGGAGGTCAAAGTCACCGTGCGTGAAGTGCAGACTGCCTACCGCGACCTGATCGCTAAAAGCCAAAGTATGCAAGCCGCCCGCGACGACCTGAGCAACTTGACTGAGCGCCGCGAAGCCATGTTCCTCGGCGCCAACACCTCGGCACCCGCCTATCTTGAGTTTCTCCTCGAGTCGCAAGACCGCCGCACCGCTGCTGAAGAAGCTTTTCTTGGCGCTTTAGCTACCTACAACGTCGCGCTTGTCTCCCTCGAACGCGCCAAAGGCACGCTCCTGACCTATGAGGATCTGGAAGTCAAGCGGATCGAAGAGGAAGACCCCGAGCATATCTGGCTGGAGAAAGAAGATAAGATGCTGCCTAAGCTCGTGATCGAAAAGATCGCCGCTGCACAGTAAGTCTCCGCAAATCAATCAGAGCCCTAGATACAACGCGAATATAACGATCATTTCCTATGAGCCATACCATTTCCTCCGAGTCTAAAGAACCTAAAAACAAGAAGACAAATCAGGAGGTGCTCAAGCGTCCTCTCATGATCGAAGCGATGGAGGATCGTGTACTTTACGACGCCGCGCCCGTGACCACGGTGAATGCGCCGAGTAATATTCAGATCGGCGAAACGGTCGACGTCTCCGTGTCGTTCGACAACGTTAATAACATCCCAGGTTCGGGGGAGACGGGTTTTGGCCCATGGGTGGACATTTTCATCGATGCGACGGGTGAAGATGGTCAGGTCGATCCGAGCAATCCATCCAATCCGCAGATCGGCGATACGGACGAAATCGGTCCCGGGGACGAGTATGACGGCCTCAGTCTGAGCGGCACGCCGACCTTTCTCGGTGCGGCGCTAGAGCATACCCTGCTCACCTTGGACGATACCGCCAATGGCGGACTGGGTATCCTGCATCCGTATGCGGTCGATTCTTCTGGCGATTCTGTTTATATCAGCACTTCCAATCCGTTGAGTCCTTACTTCAGCGAGCTCAATGGCAATTACACTTCAGGCGACCAGATCCTGGTGGTTGAGTTACCCTTCGGCAGTTTCACCGAAGACCAGCCTGTTGCTAATATTGACTTTCAATTAACTCTCAGCGATAAGGCAGATCTTGGGCAGTCGCTCGCTATTACAACCCTAGGTGGTTTTCGATTCGGGCAGGATGCCCTAGACAATCCCCTGACAGACCCCAGCACGATTGGGGTGGCGAACACGGCTACAGCAAGCATTGATGCCACCCTGGCTCAATTAAACAAGACATACACCGGCCCGGAAAACGAAACCGCGACCGGTCCCAATTTCGAGCGCACCTACCGTATCGATATCGATGTGGCAAACGGCCAGAGCCTGGCTGATGTCAATGTCTATGACGAACTGCCCGACAATATTCAGTTTGTCTCCGTTACTGGAAGCCAGGCCATTACTGTCGAAAGTACACCTAGCACGACAGTTCCAGGTGGCACCCTTCAAGTCAGCTTCGACGCGGCGGTTGACGGGAATACCGATGCGTGGGTGGAGGTGACCTTTTACGTGCCTCGTCTTGATGCGAGTGGTGATGTCATCATTAATGCAGATAGTGCCAATGATGTGTTTACCGACAACCAGGCCTACGGCTTTGGCAGTTGGACACCTATTGATCCGCGCGATGATCAGGTATTTGTTGGGTTTGACGTGGATGGCGCCTTTGATGGAACGGATTTAGCGTCCGCGCTCTCCACCGCGGCTCCGGATGCGGACCCCGAACATGCCAACTTGGAACTGGCAGCGCTGACCATTCAGAAGGGCTCGACGATTGTTGTTGAGAATCCCAACGGAGCCACTGGCAGCACCCCTGGCGATGTGGTCGAATACACCCTTAATTTCCAAGTTTCCGACTATTTCGCTTTTGAAAATCTGGTGATCGAAGATCTCATTTCGGATGGTTTGCGGGTCGACTCCACCTTTACGCCAACCTTGTTGATTAACGGCAACACATACGTCCTCGGTGCGGCCGGCTGGACGAACGCTAACTACACAGTATCGCAAAATTTCACCGGGGCGGTTGCTTCGGATAACTTCGTTGTCGACCCGGCTGCCAACGACGGCACCACGACCCTGACCTTCCGTATTTCGGACGAAATGATCACTCGGGGTGAGAATGGTAAATTACTCGGTGGCGGGATTGACCCCGCCGCTCCCACGGGCGCGATTCCCAACGATTTGACAGGTTACGACAACGGGGCGACAACTGGCCAAATCGTCTACCGGGCGATCATCCAGGATGAATTCTCCGACGATTTTCCTTCAACGGAACCTGCACTTAATCCCCGTGACGTATTGACTAACTCAGTCACCATCACCGGCGATGTGCTCGATCTGACCACTGGTGTTGCCCTCAATCCAACCGGTCAAAGTGAATCTGACGACTCCAGCGAAAGCCTCGAAATTGAGAGTGATAATGTTCGAAAAGTGATCTATGCGATCAACGGAACACAGCGCTTAAATGATCCCACAGATTTGGCTTCCGGAGAAAACCCAGCCTTCACCGAGGCCTTTAGGACTGGTAACGACGTCTCGGGAGATTTGAACCTGAGACCAGGTGACGTCATCACCTACCGCTTCACCTATACCGTTCCGACGGGAGACGTTGAGGATTTCCGTTTGACCGATTACTTTCCGCTACCGATCTTCGATGTGGCAGATCCGGATGCGGACGGCACTCCGTCCACCTTCACTTTCGACGACAATTCGGGCATCCAAGGCCCTGGGGGCTCCGCACCCGTAGCCACCGTCCCTCCTTCCGGCACAGTTACCTACGGCCCGACACATACCTTACACACGGTCTCCGGTCCGGGAAACGCAACGCCGGCTCTTTCGGTCGACCCCGCTTCAAACTCGATAGAATTGAGTTGGCAGGACTTCGTTAATACAGACAACGCTGGTAAGCAATTTGATGTGCTCGTCTCTGTCAGCGCAAGCAGCGATCCTTTCGCCGATAATCTTAAGCTCACCAATCAAGTTCAATCCGGCGAGCAGAATACGCAAGACCCCGGTATCCTCAACGAGGCCACCAATACCGCGATCGTCCAGATCGTGCTCAATCAGCCCGACGTCAATATCTACAAGGGGGTCGTGGCATCGACTCAAGGAGGAGCGCCGGCTACAGCGCCCATTCCCAATTTGCTAATTCTGGATTCACCTTTGATCACTGAGGTCGCTAAAGGTGAGACGATCCGGCTCAGTAACGACGGACAAGTCGATGGAGTCTTTAATATCGGAGATTCGGTCATCACGGTCGACAATTTCCCTAGTCAAATATTTATCGGTCAAACGATCACCACCGGCGGAAACGACTATCAAGTGGTGGATGTAGCTGGTGGTGGTGGGGCATACACTCTAACATTGGGCACTGCATTGGCGACAGCTCTTGCGGATGACAGCAGCGTGGAAATCGAAGAAGTCGGCCAAGCCAAAGCTGCGGCAGCCATCGGCGCGACGACACTTACGGTGAAAAACTTTTCCGCGCCCTTGGATTCTGGAATGACCATCCGTGTGGGCGGTAATGACTACATCGTCAACAGCGTGGCCTTATCCTCACCGCCTGCCTTCGATGGGATCGGGGTTGGAGACGACAGCTTTAGTGGGATTTTTTCTGATGCGGGATTCGCTAGGCAAATAGGCGCTCAAGATTTGATATTTCCGACGACGCTCCCGGACACGGATGATCAGGTGAGGTTCGCGCTCATTGCTCAGAATACCGGTCGTTCGGATGCCTTTGATGTGCGTATAGAGGATACAATTGTCGGCTCTTACGTAAATAACTACGCCGATACGGGAACCTTCATAACCGAGACGGATTTTCGAGTCTTTCGGGGCGATGATGGGACCGTTTTACTTGATGAGGGTGTCGTGGATAATTTTGTCAAAGTGGCATCCACTGGGAATATCGCATTGATCGGTGATTCTCGTTCAGTCGACGGGGTCACGCTGGATGCCGGTGATCTGATATTGCTCAAAGATCAGACGAGCGTCGCTGAAAACGGGATCTATCAAGTCGATAGCGTCGATGCGGGTGCAGGAACGATGGAACTCTCCTTGGTAGCCGGTAGCCCCACTTCGGTCGGGGTCGTGGGCGGGGACACAGCTGCGAACACGCGCTACACCGGTTCGGTCGGAGCAGCATGGAGCGCGGATGCCTCGATGTATGATTATTTTGTCCGTTATGACACATCGTCTGCCACTTTTGAGGTTGTTCTCATCGATAACTACAACGAAGGCTCCACTGCGGATACGCAACTGGGCGCAATCAGCCGCGGCTTTGATACGGCGTCCGATGGTGAAATTACTGACGGTTCCAATGTCATTGTCATACTTTATGACCTGACCGTCGATGCCGATGCGCAAGCATCCTCGACCGTATCTAATACGGCCACATTGACCAATTATGCGGGTGCGGAAGACGCGCCAGATCACACGACGCAAGACAAGACCGATTCGGCATCGGTCATCATTTCCAGTCCTGAATTTGCGAAAGAATTTGTCAGCACCGAGATCAATAATCCGGCCGAGGGCAACGATAATGACGAGGCAGTTATTGGCGAGTACGTTACTTATCGTCTGACCGTGACGATACCAGAAGGAGAGACCCTAAACGCTCAGATCGTGGACCGCATGAGTCCCGGCTTGGCCTTCGTCGATATCCTGTCCGTAACCAGCAGTGCAGACCTTACGCTGGGCAATGCGATTAGCACGGGTGCTAATCCCACGAATGTGACTGTGGGTAATTCAAGCGGTGGAACAGGCAACCAGATCACGGTTAATTTAGGTGATGTTCAGAACGCCAACACAGATAATGGCGTTTCAGAAACCATCGTAATCGAGTATCGCGCGGTGGTAATCAATACCAACACGGTTCCCGCTGCCCCCGGAAATCAGTCTGGCTCCGATCTCAATAACTCGGCCGACTTCTCATGGGATTACAACGATGATCCGGATCCTGACGCCGGCGCCCCCGAAGGCTCTGGTTTAATCAACAGTTCCGCAGCGCTCGTCACCGTGATCGAGCCGGTGCTGAGTGTCGATACCCAGGTATCCTCTGACGGCACTACCTACAACAATTCGCTCTCCGGCGTCGATGCGGATCAGGATATCTTTTATCGCATTCAAGTGACCAATAGCGTGGGCGGGGCCACTGCCTTCGATATCGATTTGAGCGATGCGTTCGACAGTAGTGTCGATAACTTGACGATCGCTTCTGTCACCCTGACCAATGCGGCAGGTGGAGGAGGTGGTAGTATCTCTATAACAGATGGGGGGGCACCCGATACGTTGAGCCTCGACGACTTCGTTCTGACTGGCGATAACACACTAGGCTACACGCTTAGCGTGGCAGGCGGTCGAAATATTGATCTGGCTGGGGACTCTCGCTTGGAAATTATCCTCAGCGGTGCAGTCCTCGATTATGACGTTCAACCAAATACCACCCTCAACAATGATACGGAGATTTCCTGGACGAGCCTCGATGGCTTGCCTGGCGCACGAAGTGTGCATAATGGCAACAGCACCGAGCGGACTGGTCTCGGTGGTGAAGGCAGCGACGGGGCTGTGCTTAACAACTATGCTGATAGCGACGTAGCGCCGATCACTATTCAAAACGTTGATGTGGTCAAAAGCATCGTGCAGACCTCGGAAGCACATACTACGGGCAATAGCGTCGCGATCGGTGAAATCGTCCGTTACCGCATTGTGGTGGATCTGCCCGAAGGCGCGACCACGGACTTTCAAGTGCGTGATTTGTTGCCCAACGGGCTGATCTTTCTCGACGATGGCACCGCAACAGCGGGTTTTGTCTCCAACGGCGATGCTGTTACTTCCAGCACCTTAACCGCCCCGAGCCTAGACCTCGGTAACACCGTGAGCTCGCCGACCTTCGTCCTTCCCGACGGAGCCGTCTCTTCTAGTTCTGGTTCGGACAATGATACGTACAATCGTGGGACCGATATGTACTTTAAACTGGGGAACTTGAGCAACAGCGCGAGTGATGCTTTTGTCGAGCAGGTCGTTATCGAATTTAATGTACTGGTGCATAATAATTCGGGTGATCGCAATGATCGTGGTGAGACGGTGAACAACCGCGCCCGTGCCATTAATGATGGAGCTGATCTTGATACGTCGCCGAATGTCGGTGTTACCATCGTTGAGCCAACTATTACGACGGTTAAGTCGATCACTTCTACGGGCCCTTACGATGGCTCCACCGCAATTGAATACACGGTTACTTTCACCAATCTCAGTTCTGGATCCAATCGTTCTACTGCCTTCGATGTCGTCATGCAGGACAACCTGCCGACCTTCCTAGGTTCAGTTAACATCGTCTCGGTCACTCCCTCGGGCGTTGTTACAGGCTTGGCCTCCTCGGTTGCCGGCAACTTGGTCGAAGTCACTGCAGACTCGATAGCAGTGGGAGCCAGCGTCACGGTCGTTTATCAGGCAAACGTAACCACAACCGTCCCCGCCGGGCAAAGCGTGGATAATACCGCTACCGTAAACTGGACGAGCTTGCCAGGCACGGGCACCGCCGGTAACGCGACTGGTTCGGATACACCTGGTGCTTCCGGTGATAATGATGGGGAGCGTGATGGTAGCGATGGCATAGGTATCAATCCCAATGATTACCGGAGCAATGACTCGGAAAGTTTTGTAGTGCCTGCGCCTTCGATTGAAAAACTCTTCCGCGATGGCACCTTTGATGACGGGGATACGAGTCTAGCTACGACCACCGGTCAAAATCTCGTTATCGGCGAAAGCGTTACTTACGATATTTTAGTCACACTTCCCGAAGGCACCACGCAAGATCTAGTCGTCCGCGATATCGTGCCGGAAGGCCTGCGAGTCGATAGCGTCGAGTTGATTTTGACTCAAGGCACCAACGCTGGCGAAAGCGGTGCGTTGGCTGGCGGTTGGGGCGGAGTGGGTTCGACCGATCTGGTCGCCAACTCACCGACGATTACCGCCACGCCGTTTAATGGTTCGGGTGATCTTGAACTGGATTTCGGCGATGTCTCCGTGAGCGGTGATAACGATGGCACCAACAACTCGTTCGTCGTCCGTATCGTGGCCACAGCCATTAATGTAGCCTCGAACCAGAACGCAGTCGTTCTCACTAACTCCGCTTCCTACACCTACGATGATCCGGTCAATGGAACGACAACTATCGTGGAGGCTGATGATACCGATACGGAAGTGACGATCCGCGAGGCGGATCTTCAGGTGGTCAAAGCGATTACCTCCGATACAGCAAATCTGGATGCGGGCGATATCATTACCTACCAAATCACGGTTTCCCACACGGGTGCATCGAGCGAAGATGCGTTTGATATCATCTTGAACGATACCATGCCAGCCGAACTCGAAAATCTGAGTTTTGTTAGCGCTGAGATCGGAGTCGGGAACGACGTCTCCGGGCTTTTCAATTTTGATGCTGTCACAGGCGTGCTCTCGACCACAGGTGATGTTGATTTAATCAACGGTGGCGATGATCTGGTCATCACCCTGACTGGCACGATTCTCGATACCACAGCTGTCGAATCGACCATCTCGAACACCGCGACCGTCCTCTGGTCGAGCGTAGATGGTGGCTTGGATGGAGACGAGGCAGGCACAGCAGATGAGCGCACCGGCACGGGTGGTGGTTCCAACGATTATAACGACGCAGGCACCACGGACATCGACACAGTCGGCGTGCTTAACGTAGCGAAGATAGCCGATAAGGCGGAAGCCACCATCGGTGAAGTCATCACCTATACAGTCACCGTCGAAGTGGCTCAAGGCACCACAAATAATATTGTCCTGACCGATACTTTGCCCACTGGCACAACCTTAGTCGGCGCCGCCGTGCTGAGTAACCCAAATGGTCTCAGCATTACTGGCTTCAACACGGCCAGCGCGAGCCAAACCCTTACGCAAGTGGTCGCGCCCAACGCGACCAATGCCGCCGGTGTGCTCGAAACCTCCACCTTTAGTTACACCTATCAAGTCAGAGTCGATAACGTGGCTTCCAACGATGGTATTTCTGCTGCCGGCGACGGTGACGGGCAGACCGTCCTGACGAACGACCTCGACGCCAGCGCCGACGATCTGCCGGATGATGACGACAATCAAGCCAGTACAACGGTGATTGAGCCGCTGCTGCAAATTGATCAAATCATCACGACTGATACCACTGGTCTGGATGCGGGCGATACCGTGACCTACCAAATCACCGTAGACCATGCCGCAGGCTCGACCTCAGATGCTTACGAGCTGGTAATTGGTAACGAATTTCCCGTCGATCTGGATGGCCTTAATCTTGACAGTGTGACTATCAACGGGGTCGCTGCCCCTGGCTTGTTGGATTTGACGGGGCGCACATTGTCCACAACAAGCGTTTTCGATTTAGCAGACGGCGATACCTTGGTCATCACTGTCACGGGCGT
>Ga0307966_1001931_pt1 | contig 16099 bp, 9 predicted proteins | sample OrgLakmetagen646_FD_203141 | JGI IMG/M metagenome (GOLD analysis project Ga0307966, IMG submission 203141) | Saline water microbial communities from Organic Lake, Antarctica - #646 | ecosystem: Environmental > Aquatic > Non-marine Saline and Alkaline > Saline | place: Antarctica: Organic Lake... | reverse complement strand
TTATAAATGTTTTATGGCGTGAGTATCGCCTCGCAGTCGACCAATCAGGAGCTGATGAATTCGAAAGACTTAGTGTGGAGGGCGAATTTATGGCATTTTCGGTCAAACGTTTTGCCCATGGTCTCTTTATTTTTGATCACGCCTAACAACTCATTTGTGCGCCGCGGCCCCTTTCCAAAGGCCGCCCAAAAGGCGCATTGTTAAGAACCACTAATAGAAACAAAAAATTATGAAACGACTTAAAATTACAGAAATAAACGAAGAGGAATTTGAACTCGTGAGCTCCTCCGTGAGCCCGCGCCAACTGTACCGGCTTGGGGGTGATCAATATGCGCTCGCACTATTCGACCGAGGAAGCAGATTGTTTAAATTCGAGTCTGAGGCGGTGACGGCAGTCTTAAACGACCTCGGTGGAGGGGTTGATGATGTGACACTCATCGAATATACGGAACCTGAGAAGGCATCAGACGCTTTGCAGCCGGGATTTGAAATCCGCCTTCATCTAGGCGGGGAAAAGGAAGTTGTTTCGATAAATCACCATGACGAAGTTCGTGTCGTTATTGCGACTACCTACCGGGAATATATCGACGCTTTAAAGGTCACTCCTGTGCGGGACCTTTGGGATTTACCGGACGTATACCCGTTCGATTTTCTTGAAATCTCTGGGGGCCTCCGAAAACAAATTGAACCTCACATTGATGATGTAGGGGTGGAAGCGGTTCTCTTCCGAATGTGGGAGGACTTTCTCCGAGGCGGGAAGAAGTTGCCCGCAAGCAACGATGACAGTTGCGCGGTTTACGTCGCTGGAGAATTTTGCGAATTCGTTGTGTTTGAGAATGAATGCGGGAGAGTGACTTTGAGTCATCTGTGATGCATCTCCCTCTCATAAAAAGCACATGCTGAGGGCCTTTCGATCGTTTAGAGTTAGATATTTGAGAATTATGGCGAAAAAACCCAAGTTTCTCTATCTGGAGAATTAACCCTTCAACCCAATTCGAGGGTTTTTTCAATGGTCCGGAGGCAAGCGGGCCTTACAGGGCAGCAAATAACCAGTTTTTGCCAGTATTTCCGGAAGAATCTGCACGAAAAGCGAAAAGTCCTTTGATTTAGACGTTTTTTTCTCAGTACATTAGGGTGGCCTCCACCCAAAATAGCAGCTCAAAGGAGTCCGATTCCGAAATCTTGAAGGATCGGATCAGGGCTACCGTCGACTCTGCGGACACGGCGAATGCTAAAGAATTACTCGATGTAGCACTTTCTGCTAATCTGACATCTGTACCTGTCGGAGTCGCACGTGCATATTGTGACGGATCGGAGTTCGTAGAGAAGTACCTCAAGTTCGTCGAAGTCGAAGAAGTTGATCATCTACTCGAACTAAACCCTCAACAATTAAGAACGGTCGGAGCAATGATCCGATTCGGTCAGAATGAAAAACAAATATTTAAATTGAGCCAAAAATTCAGACGTCCAAAGAATTCCGAAGGGCGGTATTCTAAGGATGGGGTCAGGATTTGCCGGATTAAGACAAAGGGGCGTTTTGGGAGAAAGTGGTATTTTCGTCTGCAGGTGTCGGGGATTAGGTCTATGGTCGGTTTAGGTTACGACCGCACCAAGGCCTGGGAAATTGCGAAGCGAATCAAGCGGAAGGCGGAAGCCAAAATTGGGCTAGTGGAAATACTAAGCGAGTTCCATCCTGAATCTAAAAGATTAGAGAGACTTTTGGGAGATGGCGCAGGACAAGAGTCTTCTTCTGTTAAATTTACAGGTTTCAGTGAGGTGACAGAGGCCGAGGTGGACTTCGATATTCCGATTTCCAAGCTCATTGCCGCATATTTGAATGGTGCCAAGAGCCCGTCTATTGGCTTTAAGTATGAAACTGCCCAGCGTAATGTGAATCAGCTGCGCAAGGTAATGCAAATGGGGATGGGACTGACCTACCCGAAGAAAACCAAGATTAATGACATAGAGGCGGATCTCTTTGGCCGCCAGCTTTCGGCGTTGTCTGGCGAATTGGTTTACCGCTTCCAGGACGCAATGCTAGGAGCAGGCGGTGATTTCGACGACATTGATGAATTGGAAAAACTTAGAAGGAGTAATAGCGCTAATTCTACGCTCAGGCAGGCGAAATCAATATTTTCGAAGAAAGGACAGAAGATCTTTACCAGAGCGAAGCTCAAGTTCGCCTTTCCTCATGAGTTCAAAGATACCTCTCAACTGACCGTCGCTGATTCCAGATACACGCTACCCAGCTTCAAGTGCATCGAGGGACTCTTCGAGGTGCTGTCGAAGCTCGGGAAATCGAATCCCGACCAATACCTGGTGTTGATGCTCGGACTTTTTGTCGGCCTCCGTCCCGGAGAAACGAAGTGGCTGAAAAAGGATAAATTACAGGATAGCGGTTACTGGAAGGTCTGTATCGAAGTCACCGAAGACTTCGTGCCGAAGCAATACCAGGTGCGACGGGTTAAAATTCCAGCAGAGCTCGGGCGGCATTTACTCGATGTCTGCAGAGAGAACGGATCCGATTATTTGCTTTCCGGGCACAAGACCCAGCGGACAGTCGATCTTTTTGGCGAAATTAACCCCTATTTGCGTGACAACTTCTTTTCTGGAGTGGATCGCCCTTGCTACGAGCTACGTAAACTTTTTGCTTCAGCTTGCAATGTGGGGCATGGGATTGACCTGACGCACAACAGGATGGGGCACAAAGATCGGGCGACCACTGATAAATACTACGCGGATAAAGATGCGCCGCAGGAGCTGGCTGACCTCTTCAATCAGTGGGCCAAGAAGCTCTACGGAGGTCAGGCTTTTGAAAAATAGCCCCTTTGCAGAGGGGCAAATTTTGTGGCAAAATCGCAAAAAAAGTGGCTATAAAAGTGGCTATACAGACTTGTTCGGAGCAGTCGTCGTAGCGCCAAAAAAACCGCTAATCCCTTAATCTGAAAGGACTAGCGGCATTTATAAGATGGTAGGCCGTCGGGGACTTGAACCCCGAACCAATTGATTAAAAGTCAATTTGGGCTCATGTTTGGATTTGTAAAGTTTTGATAATCAAAGTTACAAATTTCAGGAAAAACGGGAAAAATTATGAAAAGTGGCTATACAGTTTTCTTGAAAGCAACGGCTTAAGGTAAGCTATGCGTCGAACACCTAAATAAAAAATCAAGGTATCGCTTGCCAGACAGACCATGACTGGGGAGGCATGTAAGGAGAACTCTCGTCTATCGAAACGGGTTCTTTCGAAAACTGAAGGATTGGAGGCACTGGGCTTCCTTGCAGCCTCGAATAATCCTCTCCCTTCTTTAAAACGTAAAGCCAAGCGGCAAAGCGACCTCCGTGATCTGCTAAAAGTATGTCGAGGTCGATAATCTCACCCGCCTTAAAAGCAATGGGATCGCCATAGACCATGTGCTGCCCGCATTTATAATGCTGCCCGAAATTATGAATGCAAAATCCCGTAGCAGTCGCGCTCGACCAAGGATCACTTGGTTTCCGCCCACTCCATCGAGTGAGCAGCACAATTTCACCATTAACACGAACAACCAACAGATCATCTGCAAAACCACAGATCGAGTAAATGCCATCTTCGGGGACGCGGACCTGCCCCTTATAGTGGATCAACCAACGGGGTGCCTGAATGCTGTCCTCCACTCCGAAGGCCAATGGCGCCTTATTAGAGTTCATTGAAGGAATAAAGAGCCGAGAAGCATACACTGATCGAGATGTGCGAGTATACGGATCCAGCGTCGATTCGTTCCAATCATTTTCCAGGAATTCTGAAACCTTATTCCAATACTGAGGATTATCATAGCCTGTGGGCATTCCATCCGTATATTGTTTTAAATCATAAAGAATACCAACGAGGCCCGACTTTGTGTAATCCTTACTTCCAAAATGACCCTCATCCTGTGCTGCAAGGTAATTGAAAGAAATTTGCATACTGAACGACAGTATAATCAGGGGTAATGTAAATCTGCTAAACATGGCTTACTTTTTGCTCTCTTGGCTGATCATCTCAAAATATTTTTCAACCATAGGCTGATATTCAGGACTCACGGAAGACGCGCCCTCTATTTCGAAGCCCACCGAGGCAGGATCTGCTCTAGGGCTCTCATTCGATAGTCCGAGGGAATCCGCTTCGACCTCCCCCATGTTTTCACTGCGGCCAATACCGAAGTTATGAGGATTCCAAGATCCATCTCCCTGCTTATGTTGACCAGATTCTTCGCCGTCTCTTCCGGGAGCGCCGTCCTGCCCAGCAGAGGTACCCGGCGATTTTTTTTCACCCTGAGAAGGTGGTGCATCTGAAGGCTGATCACTTTGGGTTTTTGCGTCAGGAGGAAGGGGTGCTGGTGGGAGTTTTGGCGGCGGTGTAAATTCAGGAAGCAACTCACGCAATATGTCTATGGCCGCGTCGATTCCCTGCAAGACTTCTTCCCGTCGTTGCGAAATTTCCAGATGATCGGGGTGCACCTGTCTTAACGAGACTTGGATTCGACGCATTGCTTCCACGCTCTGCGCCAAACGGCGGGATGCACGTAGCTGAATTTCCGCAACACGTGCTTCATGAACTTTGCCTAATTCAGTTAACTGCTGCTGCAAGCGCTCTAGGGAACCACCGGACAAAGCGCTACTGCTATCTTGCATGTGTTTCAGTGCGAGCAAATGTTCGATTTCCACGAGAATCCGATGCGCCCACTGTATCCGTTGGCGATTCTCTTTTTCTAAAATAGAATGCAGAAAATATATCACTTTATACTGCGCAGTGGAGGCAGCCTCATATTTCTCATCATATAAATCCTCCGCAGCAGCATTCGCCATTGTTTCGGTAGACCTGAGAAGCAGATGTATGGTTAGCTCATGCTCATCAGGTGGGGGCTGAATGAATGCACTCTCTTGTGCCTGAATCATATCTCGCAGAGATTTCACAATCTCCTTTTGTTCGAAAATATACGTCGTGAGCTCTTCTGACTTGGAGTCAATTTCCTGCCCCTCGATCAAGTTATTTTGTTGGTGTGACAACACACTCAGCACCGTCGGTGGGCCTTTATCTTTCTTGCCTGATGATGGCTCTTGGTCCTCTCCCGCTGAGATGGATTCCTTACCTTCCGGAGCCCCATTTCCGCCTGCGAGTCCTGCTTCCTCTTTCGGCAAACCTAACTTGGCTAACAGACGATGCAGGCGATCTACTTGCTCGCTTTGGGGACTACCCATTTCTGCTTGTGCTTTATCATCCTCTTGGGACGTAGGTCCCCCTTCCTCGTTCTCAGCACGCGAATCGTCAGGTTTCAATTCCTGACTCAATTGATCAACCATTTCCTGAATCGAATCCAAATTTTGCTGTTTCTGCTTTATCGTATTAGAAATTGCCTCCTCTCCGCTAAGTTCACTCGATCCTTTCACCTTCTCATCATCAGTTGCCTGCGAGGGATCCTTCAATTGAGCACTGCTCGAATCCCGATTGCTGCCAGCTATAGGTGCATTTCCTTGACTGGCATCAGAGCCCAAGGTCGCCGCTTCATCCTCTGATTGATTGTTCCCGCTTGATGGAGCTTCCGTGCGACGAGACTTTTCTCCCGCTTGTTCGCGTAAATCACGCTCCATTTCAGCCAAGTCCTGCCCAATTTCATCTATCAAGCCTTCTTCACCCGCAAGACCTGACTCGGCTCCCGAAGCTGACCGGAGCTCTTGCGCTATCTCATTCAGCTTCTCGACATTTTCGGGCGCCACGTCTGTCGCCAGGGCGGCCGCACGCTCCAAGCGATCCAAAACCCTACCGATCCTTTGCCCACGTTCCGATGATTCCTGATTAGTTTGAGCAACTGCTTGCAGGTTTTTTGAAACATCTGAAAGGCTTTGCGCCAGTTCCGATAAGGCTTGCTGGCGTTGCACCTTCTCATTCTGTACCGCTTGTCTTAGTTCGACCTGCTCATTCACGTGCTCCATTTGTTCGAGTATAGCATCTTGCATGGAACGAGCCTTCTCAATATTAGAGGCGTTTTGCCGCCTGTCTTTTGGGAGTTCGTGGTATTTTTGCAGCGTTGCCATCTGTTCGGCGATTTCACCAAGCGAATAAGCTGCTTCTGGAATCACGTTCTCTAGTTTCGCAGCCATTATCTCCGCATCGCGCATCCGTTGCGCCTGCATTTCAGCCGATCGAATCGCATTTTCTGGACTGACTGAAGGTATACTTACAGCCGACTGTTCTTGAAGCATGCGCTCAAACTCTCCCTTTAAAGCACCCATTCTAGCTAATCCTGGTTCACGCAGAATGTCAGCCATAGCTTCTTTCAACCGCTTCACCATAGATTCTTCATTCTGAAGCGCATCTCGAAATTGACCTGCCTTAAGTTGACGATTAATCTCCATAGCCTGATATTGCAATGCTCTCGCTTCATCGCCCGATAACACCGTCTCGCCTTGAGTCATGTCGGTTTGGCTAAGCTTCGAAACCAACTGGTGTGTTTCGATTTCCAATTGCTCTTGATTGACTGAAAGCAACTCCTCGGCCTTACCGGAAAGCACTGCCTTGCGTAAGGCAACTCGATTCTTCATCCGCCGCTGCAAATGTGCACTCAACTCAGCGATTAGCATGTTACTCTCTCGCTCTTGATCGTAGTGACTAAGAATCTTCTCTAAAGACCGGAGAATTTGATGATGCTTTGATAAAATGACGCCTTGCGTAGAGTAACCATGCATGAGCGATCCCAACTCACCAATAAGTTCAGGTATCTGACGATCGCCAATATCCGACAGCAAACGATGGGTCTCTCGCATGAGAACAAGCTCTGCGTTTGAAGCATTCAACTGGACGATTTTCCCCATTCCTGACTCAAGTTCACGTTTCAATCGATCGATCTGTTCCTTAACCTGAAGTTGCTTCGCATGGATTTGGTCCACCCTCATATCAGCTTGTGCATGACTGCTGGCCGGCTCACCTAAAACAATAAGCAGCCATAAAAGCACAGCAAACAGGGCTTTAATGTGCCTCATGGATTACCTCCATTTTTCGGGTCCGAGAGTCGTTCGAGTTCCTCACTGATCTTCATTTGAGACTCCCGAATTCTACGCACATCCAGGATATTACTCCGTATCTGACGAGCGATTTCATCAATTTTCTGCTCAACCGAAACAATCTGGTGGCGGAAACGGCTCGACTCTGCGATTTGGGTACCACGAGGCATCGCACAATTATCCTTCGCTTCCAACCACCAGGTCAAGCTGCCTCCGGCCTTCACAACAATGCTTGGCGTTTCTTCAAGCACAGCCTCAACCAGCGGCATTGAGAACGCGAAGTCAGAAAGGTCTCCAGGCATCTGCATTCGCCGCACGGCCGCCTCAGCCACACCCCCCGGCGATGCGATTTGGTAACAAAATTTAGCCTCAGTCAGCCCGTAGTCGTCCGAAAGCCGCCCGCGGATTAAGATCTGCTGTCCCGGCGCAAGTGTCGAATTGACGGGTGGTTGTTCGAAAATCTCCAATGTCGGGGGCTCATCTGCTTCCAACTTAATCTGAAAGGTATCATCCAGCGTAGAAACCATTCCGTTTCGTGCAGTTAGGACGACACGAAGCCCGGAAGACGCCACGGGCAGACGTAACTTTTGTGTTTTGAACTCGCTGCCCTCATCCACGTTCATAGCTTGTAAATTACCCTCTTCAGATGCGTTCGTCAGCACTGAAACAGTGGCCTTAGCGAGGGGCGCTGTCGATTGTCCACTTAAAGTAATCGACGAACCCTCCGGAACAGACAGCCGAGTGCTTCGAACCTCATAGGGCTCACGCTTCGTATATTGAGGAGGGAATACATCGAAGCGGATTCCGCGCATCTCGGGGGGGGGCAATACTGTGACTGTGTGTTGAGCACTGGTAGCATCTCCCGCCTCAAGACGATAGACAAAATCTTTTTCGATATTATCCAAGCTCAAAACAGCCATGCCGGGGACAGTCGCGCTGAGCTCAACCGGGAATATTTCCTCCGGGCCATCTTGCACGGAAACGAAAAAGAACACCTGATCCGGCTGCCGCCCCAAAATTTCGGCCTCCAATCGAACGCTTTCACCCTGCGGGACTTTTCTATCTCCAGACTTAATATTAATCTGGGTCTTATTTGGAAGTGCTTGTTTGGAGAGGAAATAACGCTCAACCAACAATCCTGCATAGGCTGGACTCGCACCCCAAGCCAATAGAGCAAAGGCACACCCGATAAGCCCTAAGCAAAATACCTGCAAGGCTCGACGGAGCGAATACGTCCCTCGCCAGTCCAGCTCAGCAATGGATGCCGCGGTGCCCTCTAGAAGGGAGCGTACCATCGCAACGGACGCTCGCCCTTCCATGGCATCCGGCACGAGTTGGATTGACGAAATTAGACGACTCTGAAGTGCTGGGCATTTCTTTTGAACATACACAGCCGTCCCTTCTGTGGTCATTAACTGACGGCAAGGGTTCCAAGCAAATCGCCTGAGAATCAAACCGAGCACAACCACATCGGCTGCCAAAAAAGCGACACGCGCCGTCCAATTAAACTGCAAAAAGTGATCCAGCCCACACCGCAGTAACAAGGATACTGTGGCATATATAAGCAATACACCCATTACCCGGAAGGCCACAGCCAAGCGCTCGCGGCGACGAACCGAGAGCAAACCGGCATGAACCGCACGATAGGTGTAGTGCTGTGTCAGATCATCCATCTGTGATTCATGACGCGTCATTATTTCAACCCCCAGAAACGGCGCAGTCCCCACTCACCACACAAAAGAGCAAGAGCTGAAAAGTAAACGAGTGGTGTGAGCCCAAGATTGATTTGAGTCACGTTCGATACGGTAGGTGGCTGCGATTCTTTGATCCATTCCGGCATACGGTGGAGATCCTCTTCCCGCAGCAAACGTCCGCCGGTTTCTTCGCACAATAATCTCAGCGATTCCAAATCGAGTTCAGGCTGATGGAGTTCGCGGTTCATCTCTTTAACCAAAAAACTCAGTTCCGCAGCAGGATCGAGTTCCGTCTTCAGTGTATAGTGTCCCGGTTCAGTTGCGGGAAACGATGCGGTGTAGTAGCCGACTTGATCCGGCACAGGAACAAACAGAATCTCTTTTACCTGCTGAGCGGATGCATCCGACTCCCCGGAGCGGATCTCTATCCGCGCCGGAATAGAGGACGCTTCAAGTAATTCAAATTCCTCACTAAACACTCGTCCAGAAATCACGACTTCTTCGTTTCTATGATACACCTCCTTATCGGAAACGAACTGCACACGATCCGAAGCGCCGAGCATCCGATCCATGCCAAGCTCGAAAAATATCTGCCCCCAGATCTTTAAATAATGCTCCCGCCCCACGCGACTTCGCCAGCGCCACGTCTCATCGAACCCGATATAAAAAGTCTGGCCACGCCCCACCTGCATACGTGCCAGTACAGGCTGGGCTGCTTCTGAGCCCAAACTCATGCCTGGAGCGACCAGTAAAACGTCTGCCAAAGGCTTCGCAGAGCCGGAATTAGCGACCCAGCTCACCGGAGGGAAAGATGCCCATAGTTCCTCGTTCTCCTCGGTTTGGTCCCTTAGCCGCATAATATCCGAAGTCATCCCCTCTGCAGTCAACTCCAGCTTCTGAAGCTCTTCGTTTACAGTTTTTGAGTTCGTCACCAACTCAACTGGGAACAAGTCCTCAAGATCACTCCCTTTAAACGCAACGGGATTATAATGCCGGCCGGCATGAAACAGCACGCCCCCCCCAACTTGACGTGCCAGTTGCTGAAATGCATCCAAATAAGACACAGGAAACCTCGCCGGGTCCACATCGCCAATCACGACAACCTGATACTTCAGGAGTTCATCGACCTTAGGCAGCTCCGGCAAAAATCGGGACTGCGGATCCGAGCCCAGGCTCGAATCCCCATCCAACATAACCGCATTCACATCCACTCTAGGATCCTGCCGCAAGGTATCGAATAGATATCTAAAATCCCATCTCGCCACTCGCTCGATCAACAACACCCGTAGTTTTGAAGAACGCACTTTTAGCGACAACTCAGCTTTGTTGTTCTCCGCGACGGACTCCCCCTCCAATTCGTCCACTTCCAGAACCAGCGAACGAAGCCCGGTGGAGAATCCAGGGCAGGTTATCGTTGTTGTCGTCACGCCTTCCGCTTCAAGCCTAACCTGCTTACGCTTAACCACACTACCACCCTCAATGAGCCTAAGCTCAACAAGCTGGTCACTAAAACCATAGCCCTCAAGGCGGACAGCGAGAACAACTGACTCATTCTCCAAAACCATCGCAGGAGCCCTAACAGCAGACACACTCAGATCCCTCAATCGGTCGGCTCCCGGACTATATGCATACACCGGCAAACCTATGCGCGACGCGTATCGGACGGCCTCCTCGATGGGAGGTCCGGCCGTGTTGACGCCATCCGAAATCAACATGACAGCAGACACGGGTTCTCCGCTTAGCTGATCGACTGCCTCGCGTAAACTATTCGAGAGTGACGTCTGCGCGTCCCTCACCGTGTAGGACTCGTAGAGTTGGCTCACCGCTTCGCCAACTGAACTCCCTTCATCGGGTGCGACTGTTTCAATCCTTCCGAGCTCCTGCGAGAATGCCGCAAACTTCAGCTTATGCGTCTTTGCCAGTCTGCCCCAAAGTTTCAGCTGATCATTTGCAGCGACCGCTGCCGCAAGCTCCAGGCGTGACGGTTCGGAGGTTTCTTCAGGCATTGCTTCGCCAAAGACAATCCGCACCCGCTCCTTATCCACCGTGGAAATTCGAGAATCCGAAATCCCCATACTCAAACTCACATCCTGCAAGACCAGCAAAGTCTGCTCCCGCACGGTCTCAATGCGCCGCATGCTCGTGGGCTCTGTTAAAATAAAGAAGAGCACTGCAACGAAAGCTGCCCTCAGGCTCACTAGTGCGGAACGCTGAAAGAAATTTAACCCTGCATAACGCTTACCATATATCCAGTAAATCAATAAGCCGCACAGGACAGCCGCGAACAACGCCCATCCAGGATTCAGCCCCAGAAAGACGAACCACTCGGTTTCAGGCGCATCGACCCCCAGAGTTCCGATCCCACTCCAGAGATTATGCGCCACTGTGCCCATCGGTGTCATGTTCGTCCCGGACGCCTCCCTGCAAACATTAATTCAAAAGGAACCAAAAACAGAAGCCCCGCGATCAACCACAGCGTCGCACTCGAAATATCTGGCCCCGCCTTCGACAATAATCCTTTGCTCGGCACATCAAAATCCACGGCCTTGCCGAGTTCTCCCAGATGCCGATTCAAAATTTCATTCACCGCCTCTGCTTTGAGCTGAGACTCACGAGGGGGCATATTGACACTAAATCCGGCATGTGGGATTTCAGCATTCGCATCCAAATCAGTCTCATTCCAGCCCTCCTTCGAAACCGGCGAAGACAGCCAGTCGATGCAACGCTGCACGAGCGGGACAAACTGCGGGTGGCGAGGAAAGTTCGACCAAGCATTGTTCAGCGGGACGGTTGAAAAAAGCACGCGCCCCGACGCTTCGTTTGCGATCAGTAGTGGACTCTGATTCTTGAAGGAAAGCACCTCATCGACATCCAATCCACCCTCTACCTTGAGCCATTTATCTGCGGTCAATGACCGAAAAGTGCCTGCCGTTTCATTGTTCCAATAGCCAACAATCGGATGATCATAGGGTGCTTCGGTCACCCCGGTGCGTTCGTCCTGAACCACTGCTCGGGAACGTATTCCGGGAAACCACGCTTTAAAAATCGGTTGATTCAAAAGTTCCAACGCCTGAGAAGGATTACCCGACGGCAAAACCCACAAGCCACCACCGTCCCTGACAAACTCACGAAGAGCGGGTTGAGACGCTGTCGGGATATTCGACAAGCCTGCCAGCACAAGCACATCATAGTGATCCGCCAGATTTGAAGGCATTTGATTTACCTGCAAAAAACGGCTTTTTATGGGAGTGCCTCTTTCATTGACTCGCCCGTAGGGCGTCGCCGCTGCGCTTACAAAAAATCCATGCCGCTCTCTTTCCGGGCCGGACAGAAATGACTCGACGATGCCAAGACGAATCGGCGACCGCACCTCTATCCCAATGCTTCGGCTATCGTCCAAGCTAAGCCCATCTGTGGGTATAAGGGCGGTCAACACGTGGTACCCTTCCGTCTTCGGGGTAAACTCCAAAACCAGCTCTGCCGATTCCCCGGGCTTGATCGGATCAAGCCACCCTTCAGCAACCGACACACCGCTCGATAGTTCGAGCTGAACGCGCACGCGTTTCGAGTTATCATCGCCACCATTCAATACCTCAATTTTGACTGGCACCACGGCATCGACAAATTGCCGATCGCTGAGGGGCTGAATTTTGGTAACCGCGAGGTTTGCACTTGTGTCCGCATCGACGACATTAATCACACGTACGGAAACCTCATTTGCCTTCGCCTCGGCGAGCAGCTTTTGAATCTCCGAAACACGAGTCCACGCAGAGGCCTGCGCGTCCGTCAGAATCAGCAAATCTCCTGAAAAATCCCGCTCTTTAAGCGCACTCAAACCTGTTGAAAGCGCTGCCGTTATATCACTTTCTTGTTGGATGGGTTCATATTTCCTTAGCTCGCGAGCCAATAGCTGCGCATCCGGAGGCATGTCATTCACGAGCATACTCGCTTTGTCCGAATATAGAAAAAGAGCCAGCCGCGTCTCTTCGGGCATCTGGTTGACCGCCTCTTCAGCTGCCAAGCCAGCCAAATCATACCGGCTTCGCTGCCCGTCCCGATACGCCATACTTCCAGACTGATCCACAAAGACCAAAACTTTTCCCGAAGTGGCATAGCCGTCCTTATGATTTTTTGAAGGTTGGGCGAACAATAGGGCCAGTAGGAGCAGGGCGAGGCACCGGATAAGCAACAGGATGAAATTTCGCAAACGGGTGCGCCTCCGAACCTTTGTTGAGACAGCATGCAGGAAGCGGTGCGCAGCCCAGGGCACAACGGTGGTTTGTTGCCTCCTCAGCAGATGCAGCAATAGCGGGATGCACACGGCCAAGCCACCCCATAGAAATGTTGGTGCCAGAAAATCCATCACCGGCTAACGTTGCAGCCTCCTTCGGAAAGTGAGATATTCACTCAAACTCTCGCTCAAAGGGTTCGAGCTATTGATTAGTACATAGTGCACGTCGTGTCGCTCACAGGCACGCTGTAGCTTGGCGCTATGCGCCTTTACCGCCTCACGGTAGGCCTCGGCCAATTCGCCTCCTGTCAGAGTAAGAGGCACCTCCCCCTCCAGCCCTTCAAAGCGGGTCTTCCCTTTGTAAGGGAACGATAACTCTGCGTCATCCATTACATGCAAGACTAGCAGTTCAGAGTTTTGGTAACGAACATCTGGAAACAAATTCAATAAGTCTTCTTCATTTTGCAACAGGTCACTAATCAGTATTGTTATAGAGCGCCTTGCTAAACGAGTCGTCAGTTTCTTGAAATCCTCTGCGATGCTGAGCGCCCCGTCAGCACGCGCATTCGCAAGCGCATTTAGAATCAAGGGCAAGCGTCCCGGCGTATCCGATAACGGTAAAAGCTCTGGCTGACCATTGCCAATGAAACCCAGTGTGACCGCATCACGCTGGCTCAAGACCAGATGCGACAAGGTCGCGGCCAAAACCCGCGCAAAATCAAATTTTGAGAGTTTGCCGGAAGAAAAATTCATCGACCCTGTGCAATCAACCAGGATCTGCAGGACAAAGTTTGTGTCCTGCTCATATTGCTTGATAAACAGGCGGTCCGTTTTCGCGTGCGCCTTCCAGTCGAGATGGCGCACATCATCACCCGCACCATACTCGCGGTGTTGCGCAAACTCGATCGCAAAGCCCTTCTGAGGCGAGCGATGCTCGCCAACCTTGGCCCCCTCGACAACCAGTCGTGCATAGAGCCCCAGGGAACTTGCCCGATTTACGGCCTCCGGATCGAGCAGGTCGAGGTATTGGTGATCAGTCGACATTTTCGCGGAGGCGCGTTATCTTGCCAGCAGATGGTCCAGAAGTTCCGACACGACATCGTCGGTCGTTACACGCTCACCTTGAGCCGAAAAATTCGCAGCGATCCGGTGCCGTAAAATCGCCGGGGCAACCGCCACCACATCTGCCTGATCAACATAAGTGCGCCCGCGCAGCATGGCATGGGCCCGGGCAGCAGTGACCAAGCTCAAGCTTGCCCGAGGCCCCGCACCAAAGGTGAGCCAGCGCTTTGCGATTTCAGAGCCGTCGGGCTCACCAGGCCGTGTCGATCTTACCAGCAAACTGGCGAAGTCCAGCACGTGATCAGCAACGGGGATCTGTTTCACGATCTGCTGCGCTTGTCGAATCGAGTGTGCATCCAGCACCGGACGCAGTTCCGCTCCACCAGAGCCCAAGCCCCGGCGCATAATTTCCACTTCGTCCGCAGGCGTCGGGTAGCCCACCGAGATCAAAAACAGAAAACGATCCAGTTGCGCTTCCGGCAGAGCATAGGTGCCTTCTTGGTCTAATGGGTTTTGAGTCGCCAATACAAAAAACGGATTCGGCAGCGCACGGGTTTCGCCACCGCAGGTTACGCTCGCCTCCTGCATCGCCTCCAATAGAGCCGCCTGTGTTTTCGGTGGGGTTCGGTTGATTTCGTCAGCCAAGACAATATTTGCAAAAATAGGCCCCGGAATGAAGCGAAAGGTCTTCTCCCCGGTAGCTGGGTCCTGGGAAATAACTTCGGTCCCGGTGATGTCACTCGGCATCAGATCGGGAGTAAACTGCACCCGTTTGAAATCGAGCTGCAGGGTCTTTGAAAGCGTCGAAACCAACAGCGTTTTCGCTAGCCCAGGCACCCCGACCAAAAGCGAGTGGCTCTTTGTAATAATCGAGATCAAAATCTGCTCAACGACTTCCTCCTGTCCGACTATCACTTTGGAAACCTCACCTCGAATGGCTTCGCAAGAAGCATTGACCATCCGGATGGCTTCCACCTCATCAGCGGCGGAGTCAAAATCGTATTCTTGTTCATTCGTTTTCATAGTTTGCGAGCTGTTGGTGTAAATTAAAAATTAGTTATGGCTGCCCTGCGGCCAAAGAATTACATCTAAATAATAAAGTGAATCCGTATAAGGTGCAGCAACCTTCCAATCTGTGTAGATGCTTTTCGCCGAAAAGTCCGCTACCTGTGACCAAGTTCCAGACCTTAATCGCGATCCAATAAATCGTTCCCCATCTATGTCCGTCAACAAATAAGCCTCAGAAATGCCACTTCGGCTATAAGCGGGAATGATTACGGCTCTGTTTTGCACGAGCAAGCTACGCAACAAGGATGCCCCTGACTCATCGAGAAAGTTATCAATGACTGTTCTATCGTTAGGTCGCCCCATCGGATAAATCACTCTCAGCCGGCAGTCGGCAACGTCCGACAACTTAATAAATGCAGTTTTAAACCGCTCTTCTTCGTGAAATACTGACTGCACCTTAAGAAACTCTTTTTCCGTAAAACGCACCGGTTGCCTAGGAGCGACACGTACAAAACCATGCGTCTGCTCCTTTAATTTTTCGACATCAATTTTCTTTCGACCATTCGCCGGACTGAAAAGAAGGATCTGATCTGCCTCAAATCCGTAAAGTAATGCCGCCGAGAGAGTATCATCGAGAGTCTCGGGCATGAAACTCGCATATACGGGACGCCCCTCCAACAGTTCTTCTTGAATGCCAAGCCACTGCTCTTCAAAACCAGCTTCATCAGGATGCCAAATTTCTGCATTTGCGGTAAATGCAAAGGAATTAAAAGTCTCAGCCGCCGTCATAATATCTGATAGCACTGCCGGCGTAGCGACACGACGTGTCAATGAAACAGCAGTCGCATGATCCATCGAATAGCTAAAGTGATATTCATAGAGAATCCGGAAACAGGTGTCTAAAGAAAAACCCGTCGTTTGCTCGATTTCAGGTATTTTCAAACGAACGCTCTCAGGCACTTCGCCTTGATAGTCTCTGTAGAGTGTAGAAATTTCACTCGCTTTTATGATATCTATTGGTTTACCTTGGCGCGTTTGGATGCGCTCAGGGATTTCGTAAACGATTTCATTTTTGGTGACGTCCAGC
>Ga0307966_1001928_pt1 | contig 16116 bp, 15 predicted proteins | sample OrgLakmetagen646_FD_203141 | JGI IMG/M metagenome (GOLD analysis project Ga0307966, IMG submission 203141) | Saline water microbial communities from Organic Lake, Antarctica - #646 | ecosystem: Environmental > Aquatic > Non-marine Saline and Alkaline > Saline | place: Antarctica: Organic Lake... | reverse complement strand
ACCTCGACATCGGTGGCAGCGAAGTCGCCGTCGACGTGAACGATCAGCGAGTCCACGACGATGTCGCTCAACTCGACGGCCATGCCGTCAGTGTTGACAGCAAAAACGTCAGCGTTCTCGACCGTGATGCCGCTCAGCGAGAAATCAGTGTTCGTGGCCGAACCCGCAGACGTGAAGGTCTCGAATCCATCTGCATCGAGGGTGAACGCCCCCGACCCCGGCCCCACAATACTGAGCGTCTCGGAGATGAGCGGAAGGTCCTGATCGAGCGTGATCCCTGTTCCCGTCAACGTGATGACGTCAGCGACACCATTGCCGTTGGCATCAGTGATCGCTTGGAACAACTCATCCGAATCCGACGCTGTGAATGACGCAGCGTGGGCGGGAGTGGCAACGAGCACGCTGCCCCCCACGGCCACCGCGGCCGCCACAGTCAGAGCAACAGGACGAGAGGTACGACGGAGCATCATTCACCGGGGTTTCGTATGGGGACTGGGTCCTCACCGTCGCACGACAGTGGGGCTCACAATTCAGGGGGTCCTCCTCACTGTACATGTGAGTGAACGCTGATCACAAGCGACCTGCCCGCTAACGGCCGAGGAACTTCTGCAGAGCCTCGAGCTCCTCCGGCGTGGGCTGCTTCTCGCCGGCCGGCGCACCGCCGCCAAGACCGAAGCTGCTGCCGGATGCGCCCGCACCACCACCGGAGCTCACCCCCTGCGCGCGAGCGGCCTCCTCGGCCGCGCGCTTGGCGGGGTTGCCCGAGCGCGACTTGCCCTTGCCCTTCTTCTTCGCCGCGGACTTCCGCGCCGTGGCCGCACCGCCACCGCCGCCCATCCCGGGCATCGGACCCATGCCGGGCATCTGGGGCATGCCGCCCTTCGACATCGTCTTCATCATCTTGGCCGCCTGCTCGAAGCGGTTCACGAGCGCGTTCACCTCGGTGACCGTCGTGCCGGCACCCCGGGCGATGCGCAGGCGCCGTGACCCGTTGAGCAGTTTGGGCAGTTGGCGCTCCTTGAGCGTCATCGACTGGATGATCGCCTCGGTACGCACGAGCTCGCCCTCGTCGAAGTTTTCAAGCTGATCCTTCATGCCGCGCGCCCCCGGCAGCATGCCGAGCATGCCCTTGAGCGAGCCCATCTGCTTGAGCTGCTGCATCTGCGCGAGGAAGTCTTCGAGCGTGAAGCTGTCGGTCGCGAACTTGTCGGCCGTCGCGCGGGCCTCGTCCTCCGAGAACGACTTCTGCGCCTGCTCGATGAGCGTGAGAATGTCACCGAGGTCGAGGATGCGGCTCGCCATGCGATCCGGGTGGAACGGCTCGAAGTCGTCGAGACCCTCGCCCGTGGAGGCGAACATGATGGGCCGCCCCGTGATGCTGGCGACGCTGAGCGCGGCGCCGCCGCGCGCGTCGCCATCCAGCTTCGACAGCACGACGCCCGTGAAGTCGACGCCCTCTTGGAAGGCCTTCGCGGTCGAGACCGCGTCCTGCCCGATCATCGCGTCGATGACGAAGAGCACCTCGTCGGGGTCGACGGCCTTGCGAATGTTCGCGGCCTGCTTCATGAGTTCGGCGTCGACACCGAGGCGGCCGGCCGTGTCGACGATGACGACGTCGTGCTGCTTGTCGCGCGCGTGCTTGATGGCGTTCTTGGCGACCTTCACGGGGTCGCCGACGCCGTTGCCCGGCTCCGGCGCGAACACCGCGACGCCCGCCTGCTCGCCCACGACCTGCAACTGCTGCACGGCGTTGGGGCGCTGCAGGTCGGCGGCGACGAGAATCGGCGTGTGACCGTCGGCCTTGAGCCACTTGGCGAGCTTGCCCGCGAGCGTCGTCTTACCCGCACCCTGCAGACCCGCGAGCATGATCACGGTCGGCGGGGTCTTGGAGAACTCGAGGCGCCGCTGCTCACCGCCGAGAATGCCGACGAGTTCGTCGTTGACGATCTGCACGACCTGCTGCGCCGGGTTGAGGGCTTTGTTGACCTCGTCGCCCAGGGCGCGCTCGCGCACGGACGCCGTGAACTCCTTGACGACCGGCAACGCGACGTCGGCGTCGAGCAGGGCACGGCGAATCTCGCGCACCGTGCCGTCGATGTCGGCCGGGCTGAGCTTGCCCTTCGTGCGCAGAGCGCTGAAGGTCGCGGTAAGCCGGTCAGAGAGCGTGCCAAAAGTTGCCATGGTGCCCCCATTGTAGGTGCGACGACTCTGCTTGACTGGAGGGACGACGCCGATCCAGGAGGAACCATGCGACGCGCAATCTTCGGTCATGAACCCCAGGTGGATGCTGATGCCTGGGTCGCCCCCAACGCAACCCTCATCGGGCAGGTGCGCATCCACCCGCGCGCCTCGGTGTTCTACGGAGCGGTGCTGCGTGCAGACCGCGACCTCATCGAGCTCGGCGAAGGCTCGAACCTCCAAGATAATGTCACCGTGCACGGCGATCCGGGCCGACCGACGATCGTCGGTCGCGGGGTGAGCGTGGGCCACAACGCGGTGCTGCACGGCTGCACGGTCGAGGACGACTGCCTCATCGGCATGAGCGCGACGGTGCTCAACGGAGCGGTGATCGGGCGCGAGTCGATGGTCGCCGCAGGCACGGTCGTGCTCGAAGGCACCGTCGTACCACCGAGGTCGCTCGTCGCCGGCGTGCCGGGGAAAGTACGGCGCGAGCTGACCGACGACGAGGTGGTGGGCATCCGGCTCAACGCCGACACGTACCTCATGCTCTCGGCCGAGCACGCCGCGCTCGACGACGGCGAATGACGGCGAACTCAGACCAACGTTTCGCCGACGTACCCGCCCTCTGCGCATCCCGGTGGGATCGCGAAGACCGCCGAGCCGATCGGTGTCGTCCAGATGTTGAGCAGGTCGACCTCCGCGAGCCGACGCTGGATGGGGACGAACTGGCGCACCGGGTCGGCCTGGAACGAGCCGAAGATCTGCCCCGCGTCGGTACCACCCGCCGCCGTGAGGTCGTAGTTGTAGCCCCGACGCATGATCTGCGGTGCGCCGTCGGCGGACCGAGCGCGCGCGACGTGCGCGATCGGCGAGATCACCGGTAGCCCGGCTGCGGTGCGCGCCGCCAGATCGGGTGCCTCGAACTCGCTCGTGCCGGTGAGCGGCGCGCCGGAGTCGAGGCGACGACCCACTGCCTGCTCTCGGGCGCCGCGATCTAGCTCATCCCACGTGTCAAGATTCATTGCGATGCGTCGGATCACGTAGCTCGTGCCACCGCTCAGCCAGGCCTGCCCCGCCGATGAGCCCCACACCACACGCCTGAACGCGTCCGAGCCGATTGCCGGGTTCGCGGTGCCGTCGAGTTGGCCGAAGAGGTTGCGTTGGGTGGAACCGTGGGCCACGCTCCCGACCGCGTTGCGAAAACCATCCTGCCTCCAGCGCACAACGGCGTAGCGTCGGATGTCCTTCACCAGCATGCGCGAGGCGTGAGCGATCGACAGCGGGTCGTCGGCCGCCACCTCGAGTAGCAGGTCGCCGCCCGACCATTCCTCGTCTAGCCGATCGATCGAGAACGCGGGCAGGGGCGCGAGCCAGTCGGGACGGGCCGCCGGTTCGACGCGATCGACCAGACCAGGCCCGAATCCCACCGTCACCGTGAGCCGGGCCGGAGTCGATGCCAGCTCGGGCTCGGTGTCGGCGAGCGCCGGTCGGCCGGAGGTGAGACGAGATGCATCGTCGGTGATGAGCCGAAGCATCCGCCGAATACCGTCGCGATCCACGCCGGGGACGAGGCCGAACGCCAGATACGAGCTGTGCGCTTGAGGCTGGATCTCGATGCCGGCCTGATGCCGACCGTGGAAGGGAACGATGGATGAGCCGACGTCGACGGAACCGCCGACGCGACCGTCGTGTCCAACGGACGACCCGGCGGCGCCCAGAGCGAAGCCCCCCGCAGCGCCGAGGCCCGCCGCACCGAGACCGGCAGCGCCCCCAAAGAGGAGGCGCCGCCGGCTCAGGCCCGAATCTGTGCTGCGCGCAGAGTCAGACGGAGACAGGGGGTGAGATTCAGAGTGCGTGGGCATCGGCTCAACCGTCCGCGTCGTCGCCCATGTCGCCCATGCCGCCGTCGCCCACGTACTCCTCATTCGCGCCCGTGAACTCCTTGACGATGAAAGCGTGCTCCAGCGTGGAGCCGTCGGAGAACTCGAGCACCAGCACGACCTCGGCCCCCGGCTGCAAGGGTTCTGCGACGCTCATCAGCATGATGTGGTCGGCGCCCGGAGCGAGCTCGTGCGAGGCTCCGGCCGCGATGGTGACCCCACCCTCTTTCTGCTGCATCATCGACGAGTCGTTGGACCCGGACACGGTTTCGTGCAGCTCGACCATGGGCGACACGCTCGTCGTCGCCCCCACGAGCGTGATCTCGACATCGCCGCTGTTCTCGATCGTGCCGAACGCGCCGGTCATGCCGTCGTCTACGGCCTTAACCCAGCCGTCGAGAATCTGAGCCGACTCTGACGCCGGTGCGGCAGAAACCGGCTCGGCGGCCTCTTCGGTCGTCGTCGGACCGCACGCGGCGAGAAGCGTGATCGTGGCCGCCGCGAGTGCGACGGTCAGGCGGGAGCGCCGCGCACGGCGGGGCGCGGGCAGGGCAAGGGTGAAGCTGGACATGGTCTCTCCAAGAAATCTATGTACGCGGTAGCGCGGATCTCAGCCCGTCGAGAGACGGACTGCGGGTCGGCGCGCGTCACCTCATCGGTGGGGCGCGCCCAAGGGCGACAGCGGGTGCTGCGCACCCGATGGGCCTGCGTCAGACAGCAGGAATGAGCGCCGGAGGACCGCGTCGACGCACGCGACCCCGCGGGACTCTCGACAGCGGCGCGGCGTCGTCCGCGCCGACCAAAAGTCGCGGCACGGAACTCACCGTTGGTGCGGCGTCGTGACGTGCGAGCAGTCGCGCGGCCGCCCGGTGGGCGGCGACGACCATGCGGTCGAGCAGGTGCTGCTCGACGAGCAGCACCGCGAGGGAGAGCGCACCGGCCACGACGTGGGCGAGCAGCATGCCGGAAGCATCGTGGGCGGGCAGAGCATCCGCAGACACCCCCACCGCGGTTCCGTGGACGTGCCCTGGGAGTGACGCGCCCGAGACGGCAGCGGCCGCCCCGCCGGATCCCCAGCCGAACACGGCGTGGAACACGACCTGGCCGCCCGCGATCGTCGCTGCCGTGCGCGCGAGCGTCAACCGGCTACCCACGAGTAAGACCGTTCCCAGCGCAGTACCGAGCACGAGAGCGGTCACGACACCGATCACCCCGGGGGCCGAGCCCCCGGCGGCAATGTGCGCCGAGGAGCTGATCACCACCGCGGTCGCGGTCACCAGGATGGCCCGCAGCAGTCGCAGCGCGCGGGGGTTCATGGGAATATCGTAGCTCGCGGCTGCTGGGAGATCAGGGGACGAGGCTCGCCGCGAAAACGTGCGGCGTGAAACCCGTGAGGTCGCCAATGCCCTCACCCTGACCAATGAGCTTGATCGGGATGCCCGTCTGCTGCTGCACGCGCAACACGAAGCCGCCCTTCGCCGAACCGTCGAGCTTCGTCACCACGAGCCCGGTCACTCCCGCGTGCTCGATGAACGCGTGCGCTTGAGCAACCCCGTTCTGGCCGGTCGTGCCGTCGAGCACGAGCAGCACCTCGGCGATGGGACCGAGCTTCTCGACGACGCGGCGCACTTTGGCCAGTTCATCCATGAGGCCCGATTTGGTCTGCAGGCGCCCCGCCGTGTCGATGATCGCGATGTCGGTGCCGGTGCGGATGGCGTGGTCGACGGTTTGGTAGGCAACACTCGCGGGGTCTTGACCCTGCTGCTGGGGGCGCACGACGTCGGCGCCCGCGCGCTCGGCCCACGTCGCGAGCTGATCAACGGCCGCCGCACGGAAGGTATCGGCCGCGCCGACGACGACACTGCGGCCGTGATTCGTGAGGAACTTCGCGAACTTGCCGATCGTCGTCGTCTTGCCCACGCCGTTGACGCCCACGACGAGCACCACGGCCGGCCGATCACTGAGGGTGAGGGTGGGGTCGAAGGCCGCGAGACGCTCCTCGAGAGCTTCGCGGAGCATCCTCTTCAGATCGGTCGGGTCGGTCGTGCGAAACCTGGCGACCTGCTCCTGCATCTGGTCGAGAACCGCGTCGGTCACGTCGGGGCCGAAGTCGGCGCCGAGCAGCGCGGTCTCGAGGTCATCCCAGGTGTCTTCGTCGATCGTGGGCCGCGTGAACAACCCGCGCATCGCTCCACCGAGCCGCCATCCCCCCGTGTCTGCCATGCCCCCAGGCTAGCGCCGCCCCCGCCTTGTGCCAGATCTGGCGCAAATGGGCGCTCGGCCGCCACGTTTGGCACAATGTGAGGCGAATCTGTGCGGCCGCGACGCGTCCTAGGGAACGGCGATCGGAGGCATATCGCTCCGCACAGGCCGAGTCGGGCGCCACCCTCGGGCGCGGAGCCGACGAGACACCGTGAGGATCAGTCGCCGCGAGTCCTTGTAGAGGTCATCCTTGGTCGCGCGAACGGTGGACCACTCGGCATCGCCAAAGGCATCGAACCGCCCAAGATCCGCGGCGAACTGACGCGGGTTCGTGCGATGACCCTCACCCTCGTACTCGACAAGCACACCAAAGTCTGGCCACGCGAGATCCGGATGCAGCTCACCCAGCGGAGTTGCGGTCGGCGGAGCCACCACAGCCTGAGGCAAACCAGCCCTCGCAAGCGTGAGTCGCAGGTGCGTCTCTGCTCGCGAACGCACGCCCGGCTCCGAGAGGGCGAGCGCCCGACGAAGAGCGGCACAACCGGCACGCCGCGAACTGTGGCGGAGCATGCGGTCGATATCTGCCGTCGCTCTCGCATCTGCCACCAGGCGCGCGGCATCAGTAAGCGCGACCAGATCAGGTAGGCCGACCTGCGACGCAACCGTGACGAGGCACGCGCCGGCGGTCGCGACGCGAAGCGGCACATGTTCGCCGGAGCTGACGCGTAGGTGTGCCGTCCCCCAGGCCGGCTCTGAAAGATCACGCTGATGCCCGACAACGCCGACCCCGCGCGGGCGGCACGAGTCACCCGCCACCGTGACATGCAGGGGGCCGCGCTCAAGGACACGTGGCAGCGGAAGCCCGAGAAGGCGGGCCGCGGTCGAGTGGGAGAACCATCCGTCGGCGGGCATGACCCGGGTGTACGCCCAGGCTCGATCGACCACAGATCGGGGCCGCTCTCCCGTGACGATCACACCATGAAAGGGGTGGATCACGTCGGCGCGTCGCAGTCGGTCGGGCCGCGCTCCCCGAAGGATGGCGTCGGCGGTCGACATTGTCTCGTTGCGGAGGTTGTCGGGGAGCGGTCGCGCGGGTCGAGTCATGCCCGAGATCGTGCCGCCCCGCCGGACTCGCCCGGCGCCCAGCGGCAAATGTGTCAGATTCGTCCCGAAACGGCACATCTGTGGAGGACAAGCGCCCATACGCGCCAGATCTGGCCCTGGGCGGGGCTATTTGTCGCGCATGCGCTCGTAGACCTTCTTGCACTCGGGGCAAACGGGAAACTTCTCGGGGTCGCGCCCCGGGGTCCACTTCTTGCCGCACAGCGCGCGCACGGGCTTACCCGTCATCGCGGATTCGAGAATCTTGTCTTTGGGCACGTAGTGCGAGAAACGTTCGTGGTCGCCGTCGTCGAGCTGTCGGTCTTCGAGCAGCTTCTCGAGCTCGCGGTCGAGCACATCGGTGCCACCACGGCCACCGCCGCCGTCACCCCCGCGGTCGGGTTCGTCCAGAGTCGCCATGCCCGCCAGTCTACGACGGCGGGCGCGCAGGCGCTCAGGTGCGCGCGACGAGTTCGAGTAGCTCGGGCGAGCGGCGCCGAAAAACGAAACCCCCGACGAGGATGCCCAGCACGAGCATCCCGAACCCGGTGGCCGCACCCGCCCACCCCGCGAGCGCGAACATCGCCGCGTCGTTCTCGACGAGACCCGTGATGCCGATCGCCAGCGCGGGGCCCATGAAGGCCAGGGTAGCGAGCAGTGTCAGCGACTGTGCCCACCCGGCGGCGACACCGAGCATGGGCGGCTGATCCCACGGACCGGCGCCGGGCCGGGCTGCCGGGTAGGGCCTCAACGCCGAACTGACGCTCGATACGCCGAGGCCGGTGAGCAAGATGCCGAGACCCGTGCCGAGCACCGCTGGGTAGACCTCTGCCACTTCTGACCACAGCGCGGCGAAGGGCGACGCCACCAGGATGAGGGGCACGCCAATGAGCAACGGTGGTATCGCGCGACCCCAGCGGTCGGCGACGCCGCGCACGGGCGAGGCGACGTGAAGCCACATGGCGGTGTGGTCGTAGGCAACGTCGTTGTGGCTGAACCAGCCGAGGAAGAGCGCGAAGACCGGCACGGGGATCAGCCAGAGGAGCGGCACGGGTGCCCCGGCGATGGCGAGCGCGACCATCATGAGCACGGGCGCGAGCGGCAGCCCGATGAGCACGACGCGGTAGCGTGCGTCGCGCGTCCAGTACAGCAGGCTGCGTGCGGCGATCGCGCCGGACGGCGTGGCGGGCACGAGGTCGAACCAGCCAAGGCCGCGCAGACTGGGCGCCGACTGCGTGCGCCGGGGCGCTTCGATGGCTCGGCGCACCACCCACGGCCAGGCGCCCGCCATGACGGCCACCATGATGACGCCCCCGAGGATGCGCGCCGCGCTCGAGGCGCTCGCCCCGTCGGGCGCGGCCCACAGCATGCCCATGGGCGTATTGGCGAGCACGACGGAGAGCTCGACGAGCACGCTGACGCTCTCGCCTTGAGAGACGAGCATCACGGCGATCGCGGCGGCGGCGAGGGCGAGCAGGATCGTGAGCCTCGCCAGCGAGGTGACGAGTCGCGCGGCGGCCGTCGAGACGGCGAGCTGCGCGGCGAGGGCGACGAGGTACTGCGACACGAGAACGACCGACACCGCCCCCAGTACTCCGGCAATGATGCCGAGCCCCGCTGACGCGGTTCCACTCCAGGCGGTCTCGAGCGCGATGCCGAGCGTCACAGCGAGAACGCCGGGTATGCCGATTACCCCGGCGAGCATGAGCCCGAGCGCGAGCTGGCCGGTCGGCACGGGGAAGGCGGCGAATCGCCGCGGCTCCATGGCCGAACCGAGCCCGGCGCTCAGGGGTGCGACGGCGATGCCGAGCGCCACCACCGTGGCAATCACGACGAGCGCAGCGCGATGGCCTTCTTGCTCGACATCAACGGTCTGAGCGAGCACGATGAGGGCCCAGCCGACGGCACCGGCGAGAACGAGCACGAACACCGCGCGCACGGCGCTGGGGATGCCGCGAAAGGCCGAGCCAAGAAGGGCCAGCTTCAGTCGGAGAACGTGGTCAACCACTCGAGACCTTCCACCGCGAGGCGGCCACCGGCGAGGGCGACAAATCGTTCTTCGAGCGACTGGCCCGCGCGCACTTCGTCCAGTGTCCCCACGGCCAGCACACCGCCGTCAACAATCACGGCGACGCTGTCGCAGACGCGCTCGACGAGCGCCATGTTGTGGCTCGACAGCAGGACGGTGCCCCCGCTCGCCGTGTAGCGCTGCAAGAGTTCGATGGCCTGCGCAGTAGAGACGGGGTCGACGGATTCGAACGGTTCGTCGAGCACGAGTACGCGCGGCGAGTGGATCATCGCCGCGGCAAGCGAGATCTTCTTGATCATGCCGATCGAGTAGTCCCGTACGGGGCGGTTGAGCGAGGCCTCGATTCCGAGCGCGATTCCCAAGTCTTCACTGCGCGAGGATGCGGTCGCGCGGTCGAGACCGTGGAGCATGCCGCAGTAGTAGAGCAACTGCGCGCCGGTGAGGCGGTCGAACAAGCGCATGCGGTCGGGAAGCACACCCGTGACCTTCTTCGCGGCGATCGGGTCGCGCCACACATCAGATCCGGCGACGAGCGCCGCGCCCGAGTCAGGGCGCAGGAGGCCCGTGATCATCGACAGCGTGGTGGTCTTCCCCGCACCGTTGGGCCCCACCACTCCGAACATTGAGCCGCGCCGCACGGTCAGGTCAATGTCGTCGACCGCGACCGTCGAGCCGAAGGTCTTGCGGAGCGCTCGCAACTCGACGACGACGGGGGGTTCCTCGGGCACGAGCGGTGCGGCAGCCGCCTTCGCCGAGCGGGCCGGTTGTGCTCCCGCCGGCGTCGTGCCGCTCTTCTGCGCGACGGGCTTTTTCGCCGTGGTCGGCTTGGTTCTGGGCGGTGATGCGGGCTTCGCCGGCTTCGCCGACACCACCTTCTGCGTCGGCTTTCGCGTCGGTGTGGTGGACGGCTTACTCGTCGGCGTGCGCGTCGGCTTGCGCGCCGGCTGGGGCGCTGCACCCTGCTCAGGGGCTGACGACGAGGAATCCACGAGACCACGCTATCAACGCGACACGACGCCGTTCGCTCTCTCTGAGAGAAAGCACCGCCCCAGCGCCATCGCCTCCGCGGGACCACCTCCGCGAGACAGTCACAGTTTGAGAACGAACGGTGAACACTGGGTGACGATCGAGCATCTCCCAGCTAAAGTCGGCACGTGCACAACGGTGTGTCCCTTTCGACTACACCAGGAGCTTTCTCATGACTACCCACATCGTCATCCTTGCCGCCGGCATGGGCAGCCGCCTCGGGCGTGAACTGCCCAAGCCGCTCACGCAGTTGAGCGACGGCCGCTCGATCATGCAGCAGCAGCACGACAATATCCACGCGGCCTTCGGCTCCGACGTCACCATCACGACCGTCGTCGGCTACAAGCTCGAGCACATCATCGACGCGTTCCCCGACGTCGAGTACGTCTACAACGAGCAGTACGACCAGACCAACACCTCCAAGAGCCTGCTGCGCGCCCTCAAGGCGACCGGCAAGCACGGCGTGCTGTGGATGAACGGTGACGTCGTCTTCGACCCCCAGGCACTCGTGCGCTCGGCCGAGATCGTCCACGCCGACCGCTCCTTCGTGAGCGTGAACACCGCCACGGTGAGCGACGAAGAGGTCAAGTACACGGTCGACGCCGAGGGCTTCATCCACCAGCTCTCCAAGACCGTCTCGGGCGGCCTCGGCGAAGCGGTGGGCATCAACCATGTCTCGAGCCGCGACAAGGCTGCGCTCATTCACCACCTGTCGCGGTGCGCCGATCAGGACTACTTCGAGCGAGGCATCGAGCTCGCCATCGAGCACGAGGGCCTTCGCGTTGAGCCGGTCGACATCACCGACCTGTACGCGGTCGAGATCGACTTCGCCGAAGACCTGGAACGCGCGAACCTCTACGTCTAGGCAGCTGCGCGACTCACGCAGTGCGGCAGCACGGCAGTACGACTACCGTTAGCTGTCGTGACCACCGCCCTTCCCCCGCGACCCGCGCGTCGCCGAGTCGAGGCGTACCGCCAGTCGCTGTGGCTCCTCACCAGCCGAGATCTGCGGGTGCGGTATTCCACCTCACTCCTGGGGTATTTCTGGTCGGTGCTCGAGCCGCTCGTGCTGGCCGTCATCTACTGGTTCGTCTTCACGCAGATCGTGCAACGCTCGATCGGCGCCGAGCCCTACATCGTGTACCTCCTGGCCGGGCTGCTGCCGTGGATGTGGTTCAACGGGGCCGTGGGCGACGCGACGCGCGCCTTCATCAAGGACGCGAAGCTCGTGCGGTCCACTCGCATCCCGCACACCGTGTGGGTCACCCGCATCGTGCTCGCCAAAGGCATCGAGTTCATCGCGAGCATCCCAGTCATCGCGGTCTTCGCGATTCTGTTCGGCGCGTCCCTCACCTGGGGCGTCCTCTGGCTCCCCCTGGCGGTTCTCCTGCAGGCTGTTCTCACGGTGGGCCTGGCCCTGTTGATTGCCCCGCTCGTCGTGTTCTTCCGCGACCTGGAGCGCGCCGTCAAGCTGATCCTGCGGTTCTTGTTCTACGGCTCGCCGATCATCTACGGGCTCTCCGACCTTCCTGCAGGCCTCGACCTGTGGGCCTCCTTCAATCCACTCGCGGGCATCATCTCCCTGTACCGCGCAAGCTTCTTTCCCGACCAGGTGGATGCTCGTTCCGTGGTCATCGCGGCGATCATGAGTCTTCTCTTCCTGGGGCTCGGAGCTCTCGTCTTCCGGCGCATGGTGCGCTCAGTGCTGAAGGAGATCTGATGAGCGCCGAGTCAGCAGCAGCAACACCCGTGATCAGCGTCTCGGGTGCCGGTATTCGGTTTCGCCGCAATCGCACGGGCCGCCGCTCGTTCAAGGATCTGTTCGCTGGCCGTCGGCGTCGTTCACGCCCCGACGAGTTCTGGGCTCTGCGCGGCGTGGACGTGACCGTGCAGGCTGGTGAGGCCATCGGCGTCGTGGGCCGCAACGGCCAAGGCAAGTCGACGCTGCTCAAGCTCGTCGCCGGCGTCATGCTGCCCGACGAGGGCACCATCGCGGTGCAGGGCGGGGTAGCCCCGCTCATCGAGATCACGGGCGGCTTTGTCGACGACCTCACGGTGCGGGAGAACGTGTTCCTCACCGCGGGCCTGCACGGCATGGCCCGGGCCGAGATCACCGAACGGTACGACGAGATCATCGACTTCGCTGAGCTCGCCGAGTTCGTCGGAACCCCCTACAAGCACCTCTCGAGCGGCATGAAGGTGCGCCTCGCCTTCGCGGTCATCTCTCGGCTGGAGGAGCCGATCCTGCTCGTGGATGAGGTGCTCGCCGTCGGAGATAAGGCGTTCCGGGCCAAGTGCTATCGGCGCATCGACGAGCTCCTCTCGGCCGGGCGCACACTGTTCTTCGTCTCGCACAACGAGCGCGATCTGAAGCGCTTCTGCACGCGGGGCCTCTACCTTGACAAGGGCAGCCTGAAACTGGACGCGTCGATCGCCGAGGTGCTTGCGGCCTACGACGCCGACTACGGGAGCGTGACATGAGCCTCACCCCGCACGACGACGATCGACCCCGGCAGATCATCCTGCCCGCCGTCGACGAGAGCCAGCAGAACGGCCCTGACCAGGGCGAGCCCGGTGACCCGCACCTGCCTGCCGATCCTCTGCTGATCCGCGGCCTGCGCGCGGCGATGTCGGCGCAGCGCCCCGCGGTGCTCGCGCACATTCGCAGTATTCGGCGCCAGCATCCCGAGGCCTCGCCTGAGCACGTCGTGCGCATTCTCGAGAAGCGATTCCTCACAAGCGTGACTCTGAGCGGGGCGGGCAGCGGCGGCGCATCGGTGATCCCCGGCGTGGGCACCGCGATCTCGCTCACGGTCATCGGCGCCGAGACGGTGCTGTTCTTCGAGATGACGGCGCTGTTCGCCCAATCGGTCGCCGAGATCCACGGCATCGTGGTCGACGATGAGGAGCGCGCACACAACCTCGTGATGGCGCTGCTGCTCGGCGGCCCCAGCAAGGGCGTCGTCGAGCAGTTCGTGCGTCAGGCCGCGGCGAAGGACGGCAACCGGGTCGAGTACTGGGGTGAGACGATCACGTCGACGATGCCCAAGGCACTCACGACCTATCTGAACCGGATGCTCCGCGAGCAGCTCGCGAAGCGCTTCGCCGTGGCGCAGGGGGCGGGCATGGCGGGGCGTCTGATCCCCTTCGGCATCGGCGCAGTGATTGGCGGCACGAGCAACCGGATCATCGGCGGCAAAGTCGTCACCGCCGCCCGAGAGGCGTTCGGCCCCGCCGCACTCACCTGGCCCGCCGAACTCGAGGCGGTCGCGCCCCGGCGACAGCTCAGTCCTCGCCGGGAACGGCGTCTTCGTCTTCTTGGTCGTCGAGCGGGTCGGCCTCGCTCGTGACGGGATCGCCGGCGTGCTCGACCGCCGCACGCTCCCACGCCGTGCTGAGCGTGGCGACCGCGGTGTGGAACCGCGCGGTCGCGGCGCCCGGTGTCGTGTCGCCGAAGTAGCGCTGCACCCAGGTGTGGAGCGCTTCGTGCGCTTCCGTGCTCGTGAGCACCCGGTCAACCAGGGGCACGATCTCGTCAGCGCCCTCAGCCGTGAGCCACTCGCACGCGCTCAAGTACCCCGAGTCATCGATCTCGGCGTCGGCTGACGCCGGGCGAGCCACGATGATCGGCTTGCCGGTCGCCAGCCGGTCGTAGATCATCGCCGAGATGTCGGTGATCGCGACGTCGGCAGCGACGAGCTGCCAGCCCAGCTCGACACCGGTGTCGTAGACGTGCTGCGCGGCGGAGTCGGCGGCGTTGGCACGCTGCAGGGTCGCGACAATGCGCCGATGGGCGTCGCCGTACTCGCGGCTCACCACCCCGCTGCGCGGGTGAGGCCGGTAGATCACGCGGTGACGGCCGGTCTTCAGCAGGGCATCCACGAGGCGTTCTCCGTGGCTCGCGATCGACCCGTAGGCGGCCGCAGGGCGATCGCCCTCCCACGTGGGTGCGTACAGCACGACCGTGCGGTCGTCGGGTGTGTAGGGCGTGTCGCCGGCAAAGTGGTCGGCCTGGGGGCGCCCGATCTCGAGCACGCGCCCGTCGAGATCGTAGTTCCAGAGCTTGCGCGCGAGTCGTTCCTTGGCGGCCTGCCCGGCGACGAAGGCGTAGTCGTACGCCTTGTACTGGTTGGTCGTCATGTACATCTTGTCGGACTCGCCGTGGTTGATGAAGACGTGCCACATGCGGCCGTAGCGGAACATCTGGAAGTTCTTGGTGTTCTGGTTGACGTAGAACACGATGCGCAGGGGTTGCTCGACGACGAACCGTTCGAGGTCGACCACTTTGCGCAAGTAGACCGCGGGCACGGGGGCCTCATCGAGGAGCGTCATCATCGTGCCGGGGCTCCGGCTGATGATCGCGACCGGATGCTCGCGCGCGAGCTCGGCGAGGGGCGCGTACCACTGCCTGATCTGGTAGAGGTTTACGCGTGTATCGGCGAAGTACACGGCGATCTCGATCGTGCCGGCGGCCGGCGGTGTCTCGCGCTCGAGCCGCGCGGCGAGCTGGGCGCGATTGCGGCGCGAGCGCAGCAGGTTGCGCGCCATCCGTCGCGCGGCCTTCACCTGCCCCCACATCCCCATGAGTCCATCCTCCCAGCGCCTCGGGAGCGCCCCGTGCGATTCGGCCACACCGTTACCGACTTGTTCGCAACTCATGCAGAACGGGCACGGGTGACGGTTCAACCCCGCACATCTGGCCGTTCTGCATGAGTTGCGAACAGAGTCGTGCGTGTGCGGCGGGGCCGTGAGGTGACAGAATCTCTCGGGATGGCCCGCTTCACGTTCAGCGCCGGCAACGCGCGCGTGCTCGCCCGCGCCCCGCTCTATGCGCTCGGGGCGCTCGTCGCCGTCCTCGTGCCGCGAAGCCCTCAGCAGTGGGTGTTCGGCTCGGGCGCGGGGCTCGGCGAGGGCGCCCTCGCCCTGCACGACCTCACGCGTGAGCGCGAGCCCGAGCGCCGCCTCACCTGGCTCGCGTCGAGCCGCGCCGAGCTCGACACCGCGCGGGCGCGGGGCATGCGCGCCGTGCCGAAGCGGGGGCCGCGCGGCCTGTGGGCGACGCTGCGCGCGGGTGTTGCGGTCGTGACGCACGGGTTCGGCGACGTCAACCGGTTCGGCGTGAGCGGTGCGCGCGTCGTGCAGCTGTGGCACGGCATCCCGCTCAAGAGACTGCACCTGGATTCGGCGGCCGCCCTGCGCTTGCCCCTCATCGGATCGCTGCCCGGCGTGGGACGGCTCATGCGCGCGCTGTACCGCCGAGCGGGGGCACAGATCGCGCTGTTCCCGGTCGCGTCGGGGCTCGTCGCGGGGCGCATTCGCAGCGCGTTCGGGCTGGACGCGGCGCGCATCCTGGTCAGTGGCGACCCGCGCGACGACGTGCTGCTGCACGGCACGTCTGCCGAGCGTCGCACCGCGGCTCGAGAGCGCATTGCCGACGCGATTGGCCCGCTGCCCGAGGAGGGCCCCGTCGTGCTGTACGCGCCGACCTGGCGCGACGGTGATGAGGATGCCGCGATCCCCACCCGCGCCGAGTGGCAAGACCTCGCCGCCTGGGCCGACCGCGCCGGGGCCGTGCTGCTGATCCGCTCGCACCCGCTCGGTGCGGGGTCGTATGCGGCGGGGGCCGAGCTGTCGCCGCGCATCCGGCTGCTCGGCAGTGACGTGCTCGCCGACGTGACCCCGGCGCTGCCCGCGCTC
>Ga0307966_1001924_pt1 | contig 16135 bp, 12 predicted proteins | sample OrgLakmetagen646_FD_203141 | JGI IMG/M metagenome (GOLD analysis project Ga0307966, IMG submission 203141) | Saline water microbial communities from Organic Lake, Antarctica - #646 | ecosystem: Environmental > Aquatic > Non-marine Saline and Alkaline > Saline | place: Antarctica: Organic Lake... | reverse complement strand
GTATTGGTATAATATATGGCTTAGAATTGGAAAAAGATATTCTTGGAAATTCCATTCAAGGTTTGCCTGATTTGGGAGCGATTGAAATTGAATGATTAATTTAAAGATTTAAGGTTAATTATGATATTGACAATAAATCAAATCCATGTCTGTTATAAAACTATAATACAGTTTATATGAAAAATTTTACTTTCTGCTGCACCTGTCAAATCCTATCCGGCAAATTCGATTGGGATTTACGATATGATGGGTAATGTATGGGAATTAACTTCAGATTTATTCAATGTTGACTATTATAAAAGCCTTGACACCACTATGGTGTTAGTAAATCCAAAAGGGGCTAAAAAACACTTTAATCCCTCAAATCCATTTGAAGTGCAGCATGTGATAAAAGGGGGTTCATTTTTATGCCATGCGTCCTATTGTGCCAGTTTTAGAATTTCAGCTCGTATGGGTTCTGGCCTAACATCAAGCACAGATCATACTGGGTTTAGAACCGTTGCTACACCACAAATGTTAAAATAGATGCTGAAGAGTAAACCATGAGCTTTCATCTCTAAGTATTTATTGGTATTTTTCACATTTAACATCTATAAGACAATACTTTAAATATTAATTTTATATAAATTTTTGATATTAACCGTATAAAACTATTATGGTGTGCATCACTTATCTGCTGTTAAGTTAAATAAGATGAGAAAGATACTTTTCATTCACTCTTTTTGTTAAATAATGAACATTATTTTCTAGAAGTAAGCTTTTTGACCAATATCAACCCCTTATTGAAGAGTCTATACTTGTAATTACAAGGCATAAAAAGTAAATTTGTTTATGACTATTTTACAATTTATAAATCTGCAATTAGTAGCAAAAAAAACAGCATGTACTTTGTTGTTTATTTTTATTTCATTTTCAAGCTTTAGTCAGAATTTAATTGTGAACGGAGATTTTGATGTTGGTTCAAACAATGATCCTGTACCCGATTGGGGAGGTTTCGATAACAGAATACAAACTGATAATATTACAAATGACCAAATTGGGCAAATAGAAAATGGAGATGGAACATTGAATCAAGATATTGTAGTAGCTTCAGGGGAAACATATAGTGTTGCTTTAGATTATAGATGGTTAGATACTGGGAGTCCTACATTTAGTTCAGATTTGACTATTAGAGTAAAAGATGTTAACAATATACCTTTCAATTTACCATTAATAGCTGGTACAATGGCAGATGGCTTCACCTTAGAAACAACATTAGATACTTGGATTACAGCTGAATTTTTGTTCACAGTTCCATCAGGTATAACAGATGTTAGGTTCCAAATGTTTAAAGATAATGGTAACATGCCCTTGAATATTGATAACGTAAACATAGAATTAATTTGCTATCCTTTGAACATTAGCATGGCGCAAGTAGCTTCAACTTCAGCAAGATTTACTTGGGAGAATACGGCAGCAACTTCGGCTTCTGCAGATTCAGATTGGGCTGTAGTGGTTGATGGAGGTAATCCAGATGTACCAGCAGATGTTGTAGATAGTGATAATGTTTCGGTAACGGTAAGTACCACTTCAGCTATTGTAGCAACAGGCTTAACAGCAAACACAGATTACGATTTTTATGTAAGAACCAATTGTTCCACTGGAGGCAGCTTCTGGTCTAGACCCTTAGACTTTACACCAAGCTTTCAAGGAAACTTAATTTCAAATGCCAACTTTGAAGCAGATGGAGGGGAAACGGGAATGCCGATAGACTCTTGGGGTGGCTTCAAACATCAAATTTTAGTAGATAATCTAACTGGGGATTTGGTAGGGAATATCAACAATGGGGATGGCTCTCTTTATCAAATTGTTGACGTTGTCCCAGGTGTTGAATATTCTATTTTCTTCGATTACAGATGGGTAAGCGGTGCAGGAGATTACGATATGATATTCAGAATACGAGATGAAGATGCGGGAGTTCTAGAGAGTAGCACATTAAGCACTATTCCAGACCAATGGTTTAGCGAAAACCTTGTATTTACTGTTCCCACTGGCGTAACTAGATTACGTATTGTATTTTTTAAAGCGACTGGAAACAACCCTTTTAGATTAGACAATGTAAGTGTGGTTGAGAAACTAGACTTATCCGCAGAGGCAGATTATTATTACCAAAGTGGAATTTGGACACCATATACTCCTGATGGCAATTCTTCTAATGCTGATGATATACTAATTTTTGATGGAAGGGCAAACATCGATTTTGACTTAGAAGCCAATAACTTCGAAGTAAAACCATGGGCACTTGCAAATATTTCGGGTTCACTTTCGGTTGCACAAGATTTAATTACAGATGGCTTAACCACCTTTACAAGTGATAGCAGCGGTTCAGGACAGTTAGCAGATGCTTCAACTACAACTATTACTGGTAATGTTAGGGTAGAACGTTTTATTCCAGCACAAACCAATACTGCTAGAGCGTTTCGGTACATGAGTTCATCGGTGAATTCTACCGAATCTATACGAAATAACTGGCAAGAAAGTGGAAATACTCCTGACGGAATAGGTACGCATATTACAGGCTCAGCAACTGGCGATTATGGTTTTGACCAAACGGAAACAGGCAATCCTTCTATGTTTACATTTAATAATGCAGACACATCAATGGGTCAAGCAAATGCTTGGGAAGCTATTGACAATACAAACTCAGATTTACTTATTGCAGGTAAAGCCTATGTAGCATTAATACGTGGGGACCGAAATCACGACTTACTTTCAGTTCCCACGGATAATCCTAATACAAATGTGACACTAAGATCAAATGGGACTTTGATTAAAGGAGACCAACCAACCGATTTAAATCCAGTTGCAAATTATTTTAGTTTGGTTGGAAACCCCTACCAAGCTCAAGTAGATTTGAATGCTATTATTTCCGACAATTCATATACCAATTTAAATACAAACCACTATTGGGTTTGGGATCCAAATATATCACCAAATGGGGGCTACGTCGCTGTTGAATTGCCTTCTGGAAATTCGCCTGGATCTTCTGTTATAAATCAATACATACAACCTGGACAGTCCTTTTTTGTACAAACCTTAAATGATGGACTTGCTGATATCACTTTTACTGAAAGTTCAAAATCGATATCACAACCTCAAACGGAAGTGTTTAGTGAAGATGAGGATCCTTTCATCAACATTAGAATTTACAATGACGAAGCACTAACCAATAACCTAAGAGAATCTGATGCTTTGGCAATCTTTTTTAATGAAAATGCTTCCAATGAAGTCACCCAACATGACGCAGTTAAATTTTACAACCCCAGCGTAAACTTAGCTAGAATTGAAAATGACCAACTCTTATGTATTGAAAAAAGAGCATTGCCTCTAGATGGTGAAATTCTTGAATTGTCTATTTCTGGTTATGTTGAAACAAACTACACTTTTGAAATAGACCTCAGTAATTTTGAAGATAATTTTAATGTATACTTAAATGATACGTATTTAGATAGTCAAACACTTTTAAGTCACGGCGCTAATTACATCAGTTTTAGTGTAGATGAAGCGAATATGGGAAGCCTATCTTTAGATAGATTCAGTTTAACATTTGAAAACACTACATTAAGCATCGACGATATTGTGCAACCTTCTGGCTTTAGTATGTATCCAAATCCAGTCACTAATCACTATTTTGAAATAAAGATGCAAAACACTGGAAGTGAAGATATTCAATTAGGTGTATACAACTTACTTGGTCGAGCGGTATATAATCAGGATTATAGAACTTCTTCAAGTGGTGCAGTTCAGGTATCGCTTCCAAAAACGCTATCATCTGGCACATATCTAGTTGAAGTTATTAAAAAAAACGAGCGCTTCGCAACTAAATTAATAGTAGACTGAAGATAGTAGCCTAAGTACTTTCAATTCAACAATGCCCAAAAATATCCAACCAACTAAGCATGGCTATTTGCGTTTTTTCACTCCGTTTATCACTAGTCAAAACAATTCTGTAGAAATACAAACCAAGCTTAAAACTACCTTACAAGTAGCTAACCTACAATAGCTTCGTACAAGTAATAAAGATGATTTACTAAGTTTATTTAGCCTTTTAATCTTTGCTTAGTGATTAAAATGACCGTATTGTTCTCTTTAAAGGTTCAATTACACCTACGATGTCAAATTTAATTTATTAGGTTTGTTAATATCATATAGAGATTTATTAAAACATTCTAATTAAAAATAATAAACATGAAAAATTTTTACTTTTTTTTGATTTTGGGTATTACCATTTCAGGCTTTTCTCAAAACATTGTTATAAACGGTGATTTTGAAACAGGGAACCGAGCTCCGTGGAATGACTTTAATAATCAAGTCTTAACAGATGATATTACCAATTCTTTCGTAGGGAATGTGAATAACGGTGCAGGTCTCTTAGACAGGATATCCCCGTTGTAGCAGAAGCAGAATATACCCTAACATTTGATTACCGTTGGGTCAGTCCAGGTTCTGGAACTGGTACTTACGCTATGTTTGCTGCTGTAAGAAGAGATAGTAATAATACAATTATAGAAACTTTAGATTTAGACGAAACACCAGATATATGGCAAACCGGCACTATTAATTTTACAGTCCCGATTGGTGAAACTGAAGTTAGATTGGTTTTTAATAAAGGAGGTGGAATTAGGCCTTTTAGGTTGGACAACGTGGTAGTTACCGCAGATAGCGTTTTGCCTTGTCTAGAACCGACAGGAGTAGCTAACCCAGTTAATGCATCTAACTCGGCTTATTTTTCGTGGGATTCTTCAGCAAGTGATTTTGACGGGTTTGATTGGGCTGTAACTGCTACTGGTGGTGACCCAGATACGCCAGCAGATGTAGTTGATAATTCCAATGTAGCCTCAGGGGTTACAAGTGTTTCAGTAGCTGGATTAACAGAAGGAACAAGTTATGATTTTTATGTGAGAACGCGATGTGAAATCGGCACAAGCGACTGGTCAGCAGCAGTTAACTTTACACCAGCATTCCAAGAAAACTTAATTCTAAACTCTAGATTTGATGCTGATGGTCCTACAGCAGACCCAGCTGATTGGCAAGGCTACAATAACCAAAACCTGTATGATGATATAACGGGAGATTTAGTAGGTAATGTAAATAATGCAGAAGGTTCTCTTTTTCAGATTTTTAGTGCAGTTCCAGGTACCGAATATGCTCTAAATTTTGATTACCGTTGGGTGAGTGGGACAGGGAATTACGATATAAATTTAGTTATTAGAGATGAAGATACAAATGCGCTTTTAGAATTAGAACCCTTAAGTTCAACCCCTGATCAGTGGTTTTCTAAAACCTTTTATTTACTGCTCCAGCAGGAGTTAATAACATTAGGCTTGTGTTTTTCAAGACCAATGGCAATAGTGCATTTAGATTGAATAATGTAACTGCAATAGAAAATATTGATGTAAGTGGAGAGGCAGATTATGTCTACAAAAATGGGGTATGGTCTCCCAATTCTCCAGATGGAGTTGCAACTGCTTCAGATGATATTCTTATTTTTAATAGTACTTCTGCAGAAATTGTAAATAATTTAACGGCCAATAATTTTGAAGTAAAACCATGGGCAGATGTAGATATAAAAGCTACGCTTAGCCTTTCAGGAGACTTAACCGCTGATGGTAAACTTACTTTTAAAAGCGATGATAACAATACCGCACAACTTGATGAATTTGCTGGAACACTAACTGGGGATGTAACAGTAGAACGATATATTCCTGCTAAAAGAGCATTTAGGTTATTAAGTACTTCGGTTACTACAACATCCAGTATTTTACGAAACTGGCAAGAAAATAGAGAAATGCCGATTAATCTCGGCACCCATATTACAGGAACAGGTGGCGTTTCCAATGGATTTGTTCCAACGACCACTAATAATTCATCTATGTTCACTTTTGATAATACATTACTTGACCAAAGTAGTGGTGCAGCATGGACAGCAGTACCAAGTACAACAACCAATTTATCAGCAGGAACTCCATATCGTTTACTAGTTCGTGGTGATAGAGGTACAGATTTAACCAATAATGAGGCCGCTCCAACACCAACTCGTTTACGTTCAACTGGAAGCATGCATACAGGAGATTTTTCTCCGACGATGGCTACAGGAGCTGATTTCTTTAGTTTTATAGGAAATCCTTACCAATCTGTGGTAGATTTTGGCAGTGTAGTTGCAAATAATATTACAGGCTATCTATACATTTGGGATGCATCTATAGCAGGGGAATTCGGAAATGGTGGCTACACTGTTATAGATGCTTCAGATGGAAGCGAAGTTACCGCAGAAAGTCCGTATTCATCAGATGCCAATCAATTTATTCCGCCCGGACTTGCTTTTTTCGTAAAAAATACAAGTTCTGGTAACGGAAGTGTCACTTTTGAAGAAGCAGATAAAACTCCAACTCAATCTCAAGTTGCTATATTTAGTGAGTACACTAATTTTTACATCAACTCAAGATTATATAAAACCACAGATCTTCAAAATGGATATATGGAAAGCGATGCTATAGGTTTGCGTTTTAGTGAAGATTTTACTACGCTAGGAAGTGATGAGGATGCTGCTAAACTTGGTAATCCATCAGAAAACTATGCGATAGAAAACAACGGTCTAAGGTCAATTGACAAACAAGGTATACCAAGCGATGGTCATGAAGTTGATTTGATTATCTTTGATTATGAAACTACAAATTACAGCCTAACTTTCACGCTTGGCAATACTCCTGAAAACAAAAATGTGTATTTAGGCGATGCCTATCTAAATACGCAAACTGAGTTAGCAGATAATACTACGTATGACTTTACAGTAGACACTAGTATTCCTGAAAGCGCTGCTTCAAACCGATTTAAGTTGGTTTTTGAAGACGTACCTTTAAGTCAAACCGATTTCACAGAAAACAGTTTCAGTTTATATCCGAATCCCGCTCTCGATATTTTAAATATCAGATGGGTTACATCACCTAGCACTGAAACAAAGATTTCAATTTACAATTTACTAGGACAGAAAGTAGGTAATTTTGATGAGATTTCAGCTTCTGAAATAGCTACTTTAGCTATCCAACATTTAGATACAGGAATATATGTATTGCAAATCCAAAATGAAGAAATGAATATCAGCAAGAAATTTATTAAGCGCTAAACGTTTTTCCTTGAAATTGGATATTTCATATAACTATAAAAAGGCTTCACTATTTGAAGCCTTTTTTTGTATCGTACAATGATCTATGGTTTAGGTTTCTGATAATAATTGACTGGTGCACTGTTGAATTTGTAGCAATAGCTATCAACTTCGATCAGAAAAAGCTTTATTAAACTGATTTATTAGTCGGTCAATTTAGTTTATAAAGATGGACAGTTGATTGAAAATAATAAAAAATGCAATTTCAAACATCTGTATGAGTGATTATACAGAATTTTCAGTAAGAAAAATCAGTAAAATTGTATCGAGAACTAACGTAAGTAGGGTTTGTTGAAAAACTCCCGAAATATAAATTTTAAGTTCAAATCTCCTAAGAAAATCATTTGATATGCTGTACCTGCCTGGCCGGCAAAGGCACAGTTAAACATTGGTGAAAGTCCATTCTTTACCAATATTAAGTCCCTAACGGGACTACATTTCAAAATTATGTTTCTTATATTTAGTAAATATTTATTTTCATTTTTAGTTCAAAAGACTGCTTTCATTAAGACATATCTAGCTAAAGATGCACGATTAATTGAGGTTTTCTCTATATCTCCTTGCACTTTATAGCACAAACATAAACTTTGTCTCTCATATTTAAAAGACATTAGTCCTTTTCAGCAAACCCTAAGTACACTCCAATTAGACTACTCGACACTTCTACTAAGTTTATCGAAGCACTTGAAACAGCAACAAATTGCTTTGCTATTGTAGACAATCCCGTAATCGATTTACAGCTTGTTCAGCGGTAATATCCCGTTGTGGGGTTCCAAACATTTCATAGCCTACCATAAATTTCTTTACCGTTGCACTGCGTAGAAGCGGTGGATAAAAACTCATATGCCAGTGCCAATGTTCGTTAGCTTCACCGTTAGTTGGTGCTTGGTGAATTCCAGCAGAATAAGGAAAAGAACAATTAAACAATTTATCATAAGCTTTAGTCAGTACCGAAATGGCTTCGGCATAAGCCATTGCAGCTTCAGTAGATAAATCTAAAATGCTTTGAGAGTGTTTTTTAGGAGCAATCATCGCTTCAAAAGGCCAAACTGCCCAGAAAGGGGATAGCACAACAAAGTGTTCATTTTCGTAAATGATGCGTTCTTGTAATTTCAATTCTTGTTTCAAATAATCGCCTAATAAACTGCTTTTATTTTTTTGGAAATAGTCTTTTTGTCGTTTATGTTTTTTTGCAGCCTCATTCGGAATAGTAGACTGACTCCAAATTTGCCCATGCGGATGTGGATTGCTACAGCCCATCATAGCTCCTTTATTTTCAAAAATTTGAACATAGTTTATACTTGGATTTTCACCTAAATTCTTGTATTCCTGTTGCCATGTTTTTACAACTTTTGCAATATTCTCAACCTTCATATCAGGAAGGCTTTTGGAATGATCTGGGCTAAAACAAATCACTCTACAAATTCCGCTTTCACTTTCCGCCTTTAGCAAGCCATCGTTTATAGTAAAAGCCTTTGTGTCTACTTGTAGTGCAGCAAAATCATTAGTAAATACAAAAACATCTTCATAATCTGGATTAACTTCGCCATTAATTCTTGTATTTCTTGCACATAGATAACAATCAGGGTCGTGGGAAGGTCGGACTTCGTTGGCTACATCTTCTTGTTTTCCTTGCCAAGGTCTTTTGGTTCGGTGTGGAGAAACCAAGACCCATTCGCCTATTAAAATATTAAATCTTCTGTGAGAATAATCTTGTAAATCTGGATTCATGTGCTGTGGTTTTTTATTCAACTAAGTGCGTTCCTTTAGATAGTTTTACTTTATAAATAGAGCAATCTCTATTAAATTCATTTTTAAATGCATTTCGTACTTCTTTTTTAAATTCTTTCAATTTGTCTTCGTGTACCAAGTTTATAGTGCAACCCCCAAATCCTCCTCCCATCATTCTGGAACCGATAACAGCGGTAGATTTTTTGGCATAATTCACTAAGAAATCCAACTCTGTACAGCTAACTTGAAATTGATTACTCAACCCATCATGAGATTGATAGAGTAATTTCCCTAAGGTTTTTAAGTCTTCATTTTCTGCGGCAGTCATAAAAGCCCGAACGCGTTTATTTTCTTGAATTATGTACAAAGCTTTTTGAAAATCTTCTTCTTTAAGGTGTTTTTTAAGCTGCATCAAGTCTAGTTCACTAGCATCTCTCAAAGCTTTAACTTTCAACATTGCAGAAACACGTTCGCAAACGGCTCTTCTGTCATTGTAAGCACTTTCAGATAAATCATGCTTTACATTGGTATTGATTAAAATTAATTTGTAAGGTTTAAAATCAATTTGAAATGCTTCCGAAGTAATGCTTCTACAGTCCATTAACAAAGCACTTTTCTTCTCGCCAAACATACTGGCATATTGGTCCATAATTCCACAATTCACTTTTGCATAATTATGCTCTGCTTTTTGCGAAATCAATATCATTTCACTTTTACTTAAGCCCAATTCAAACAACTCATTTAAAGCAAAAGCCACGCTATTTTCCAAAGCAGCAGAGGAGGACATTCCTGCTCCACCAGGGATATTTCCAGAAAAAACAAGTTGAAAATTTCCAAGTTCAACACCTGTTTTTTGAAGTTCACCTACTACACCTATAATGTAATTTCGCCAACCGCCATTTTTCAAAGGTTCCACTTCTTTTAGTTGAAAGGTGTAGCTTTCATTTTTATCTAGAGCAATTGCTTCGGATTCATTTTTATCAGATTTCGAGATGGCCAAAGCAATGCCTTTGTCAATAGCAGCAGGAAAAGTGTAGCCATCATTATAGTCTGTATGTTCGCCAATCAGATTGATTCTGCCAGGCGAAAAAACCAATAGTGGTTTCGTTTTAAAGCTCTTTTTAAATTGTTTTTTTACGTATTTTAATAGTTTTTTTTTCATTTTAGGTGAATAAGTAGTTTGTCTAAAAGCAATATTTTCAATGTTGTGTTTGACCTTTTTCTCAGGCCTTTTACTGAATAAATTCTATTTTAAACTGACAAAATAGTAAGCTGAAATAAAAGTATCCACAGCCAATTTTTCATTTTATCAATTCCAAAACATAGCATACAATACCACAAGTAAAATCATAATTGCAAAAGCGCCAATATTAAATAACGGAGAGGTCTTGAACATTTGTTTGTTTATTGGTATTCCTTTTTCATCATTTTTGCCATTGTGCTGCATTAAACTTGTGATTGCTATAATAATCATGGTTAGTACCAAGGTATATCCCATTTGGTCTAAAAAGGGAACATCTACAAAAAAGGCACTATCTATCCAGCCTTTTGGACCAATTTTAAAATACATAGCGATAGGAATAGAACATAAGACGCCAATGATAGCTGCTTTATTGGTTGTTTTTTTCCAGAATAATCCCAATAAAAATACCGCTAAAATTCCAGGGCTTACTACTCCTGTATATTCCTGAATAAACTGGAAGGCTTGGTCAATTCCTCCAAGTAATGGAGCGGTAATACAAGCAATTAATAAAGCGATTGCCCCAGACAACCTACCTACGTTTACGGTAGTTTTGTCGCTTGCCTTTTTGTTGATGTAAGGTTTATAAATATCCATTGTAAATATGGTAGAAGTAGAATTAAGCATCGAAGCCAAAGACGAAACGATGGCAGCACAAAGTGCGGCAAAAGCTAAACCTTTGAGCCCGACTGGGAGAAGTTGCAGTAGCCAAGGGTAGGCTTTGTCTGCTTCTCCTGTAGAAGGTAAGTTTTGTTGTCCCAATTCACCAAGTCTAGCTAATAGCTCAGGATCATTTACAATTACATATGCAGCAATACCAGGAATAACCACAATTAAGGGAATGATCATTTTTAAAAATGCTGCAAACAAAATTCCTTTTTGCGCTTCTTTAAGTGATTTCGCAGCTAAAGTTCGTTGAATGATATATTGGTTAAAACCCCAATAATATAGATTCGCAACCCATAAACCACCAATTAAAACACCAAGCCCCGGAAGGTTGTTGTATTCCGGATTTGTTTTGTCCAAAATCATTTCAAATCGGTCGGGAACGCGTTCGTAAATGGTTCTAAAGCCTTCTATAATTCCTTCTCCTCCAGAAACAGTATTCAATGCTAAATAGGTAGTAACTACACCGCCCAATACAAGAAACACAACCTGAATTACATCTGTCCATGCCACTGCAGATAATCCACCATAAAGCGAATAGGCTGCGGCAAATAAAGCCAATCCAATAATGCCGTAGATCATTGGGAAACCCATGATAGTTTCTAATGCCAATGCGCCAAGATAGAGTACGGAAGCTAAGTTTACAAACACATATAGTGCTATCCAAAATACTGCTAAAATTGTTTTTAAGTTAGTTGAAAAGCGTTTTTCTACAAATTCTGGAATGGTATAAATTTCTGTTTTAATGAAGATGGGTAAGAAATACTTTCCGACAATAATTAAGGTAATTGCGGCCATCCACTCATAAGAAGCAATGGCTAAACCTGATGCAAAACCAGAACCAGACATTCCTATAAATTGTTCTGCTGAAATATTTGCAGCAATTAAAGAAGCACCAATAGCCCACCAAGGCAAGGATTTACTAGCCAAAAAGTAATCTTCAGCATTTTTTTGATGTCCTTTCTTATCCCGAGACACCCAAAGCCCAATACCTAGAATAAGTATAGCGTATACAACGAAGATAATGTAATCTAATAATTCAAATTTTGAGGACATAGGTATAGGATTAGTTGGGTTATATAAATTTGCGTTGAATTTAGTTTAAAAAATTTAAATTCCATTTTTCTATAAATACTTCATTTGGCTTCAAAATTTTGACGCCTTTTTTATTATTAAAACTATCTGAAATTCCAGTCATGGGTTCAATAGCTATTCGGTTTTCATTTGGAGGCAAATACAGCTGCAAATACTTAGAATGCTCACTATTATTAAATTCAATATGATAAGTTGGAGTTTTAAAACGAACTCTTTTGTCGTGGAGCACAAAACAATCATCTAAATAATCTTGATCTATTCGAAAGGGATTTGGCGCAAAGCTGTGGGCCATTCCTATGGTAATTAACTCTTGATTAAATAAGACTTTTTTCAAACTATCAAACTCCAACACGCAATCGGCTAGTTTTTTAACTACAAAATAGGGATGCCAACCCATGGTAAAAGGAAAATTATTAGCGCTTTTGTTTTCTGCTTTTATAGCAAGGTCAAGACCATTATTTCTTAGTGTGTATGTCAATTCTATAGCAAACAAAAAAGGGAAACCTTTTGGAGGATTTTCCTCTGTATAACTTAAAGTAACTGAATTTTTTTCTTTTTCAAATTGGCTGTTAGCTAGTTGAAAAGCTTTATCGTGAATTAATCCATGAATGGCATTGTTCTTTTCTTTTTCGTTACAATCTAGCTGATAGTTTTCTTCTTGAAATGAATATTTGCCATCACAAATGCGGTTTGCAAAAGGAAACAAAACAGCAGACGCATAATCTTCTTGGTAAGTAGTATTTTCTAAATCTTGTATAACAGGCCGGTTTTCATAAAAAAGAGACTTCAGTCTTCCTCCTTCATTTAGGGAAAAATCGGCCTTAATTTTTCCATTGGGACTAGCTAAGCTAAGTTCACCTTTTTCGTTTGGTTGTATGTTTTGCTTTGCCTTCATCTTAAATCGATTTTCTTAGCCTTAATTGACTTTTATTAGCAATTCTTTTTGGTTTATTCTGTTTAATCATTTCTGCAACTTGTTTCCCCATTAATTTAAAGTCGGTTGAAATGGTTGTTATTCCGCCTTCCAAAACTTCCTTTAGAAGGGAGTCATTATAAGAAATCAATCCAATATCTTTTACCAATTTATATTTTTTCAATTTCATAAGCTTTATAATTTGAATAAGCGGCTTGTCTTCTAAAACAAAGTAAGCTTCCTTTTGTTGAAGGTGTTCTGCTTCCATAGTTTCTAATATTTCGTAAGGTAATAGTTCTGTTTTACAAAATTTTAAAAATCCGTCTAGAATTCCTTTAGGTTGCTTTTTTTCTGAAAAAACCAAATTGAACTTTTTGTAGGTTTTTAGTTTATTTTTTATTTGAGAAAGCCCTTCAAAAACATCTTTTTCAAAATGTTGATATACTGCCGGAAATTCGTGGTGTTCAGGATGTACTTGGTCTAGAATAAACACTTTGTCCTTTTGAAGCTGAGAAATAGCTATTTCCGTATGCTCTAAATTGGCGGGCATAATTACGTAATAACTATAAGCTCCAAGGTTTTCGTTGATGATTTGAGAAAAAAACTTTTCATTGAAATGATGAAAATACACATCTACTTGAATGTGCTCGCCTAAATGCTGAATGATGGAATTGTACAAATCTTCTTTGAAGGCGTTTAACTCATCAAACAACACAAAAACCTTATGCGAAATTGCCACATCTTCACTGGTTACATAATAGCCTTTACCAACTATGGAAGCAATAATACCGCGACTTTTCAGTTCATTAAAAGCGACTAGAACCGTGTCTCTAGAAACCGAATGTTGATTTTTAATACTATTTAGCGAGGGAAGTCGATCTCCTTTTTTTAAATTGCCAACAAGTATAGCTTCTTCTATTGAAGAAACAATTTGCCGGTATTTTGGCACGCTAGACCTTTTGTTAAGATGCACTAAACTCATGAGGCAAATATAGAAATATTTTTCAATACAACAAACTAGTAGGTACTAGTAGGATATTTAAAAACAAAATTGTACAATTGTAACTTGAATTTAAATTATAAATAATGTCTGATAAAATAATTGTAACAGGGGGTTGTGGCTATATTGGCTCACATACCGCAATAGAACTAATTGAAAATGGTTTTGAAGTATTGATTTTAGATGATTTGTCCAACTCTTCTAAAGAAACACTAAACCGAGTTGAAAAAATTACTGGAGTGATGCCTGATTTTGTAGAAGTAAATTTAGCAGATGAAAAGCAGACTAATTCAGTTTTACAATTGCATAAAGATGCTAAAGCAGTAATTCATTTCGCAGCACATAAGGCAGTTGGGGAGTCTGTTCAAAAACCTTTAATGTATTACCAAAACAACTTGTTTTCGTTGGTAAATATGCTTCAAGCTTTGCAGCAAAATGACATTTCCAACTTTATATTTTCTTCTTCAGCAACGGTGTATGGAACACCAGAAAATTTGCCCATTACAGAAAATGAGCCCACCCAAAGACCTTTTTCTCCTTACGGAAATACCAAGAAAATAGCGGAAGAAATCCTCGATGATGTCATCAAAGCAAATCCGAAATTTTCGGCTATTTCCTTGCGATATTTTAACCCTATTGGAGCCCACCAATCTGGATTAATCGGTGAATTGCCCAGTGGGATTCCTAATAATTTAATGCCTTACATTACGCAAACTGCAGTTGGAATCCGTGAAAAGTTGATGGTTTTCGGAGATGATTATCCAACTAAAGACGGAACGCCCATTCGGGATTACATTCATGTAGTAGATTTGGCAAAAGCGCATGTTGTAGCTGTAAAACGTTTGCTGAATAAACAAAATGAAACGGCTTTTGAAACTTTTAATTTAGGAACAGGCAACGGCTATTCTGTTTTTGAAGTTATTCATACCTTTGAAGAAGTAACCCAATCTAAGCTCAATTATGAAGTAACCGAAAGAAGACCAGGTGATGTGCCGAAACTTTATGCTGCTACTGATTTGGCTGAAAAAAAATTAAAGTGGAAAGCAGAACAAGGTTTAAAAGAAATGATTGCTTCCTCCTGGAAATGGGAGCAAAACGTGAGAAATTCATAACATGAATAGGTAAATTTTAAATAGATGAAATCAGCTATAGTTCGATGTTTAATAGTGTTAGTCCTACTTTTATTTTGGAATTGTGAAACCACTTCAAAAGAAAAAGAGGAAATTCCATCTCTTGAAACTCCAAAAGGGATGATTTGGGTGCCCAGTAAAACCTTTACCAAAGGAGCAAAACTTAATGATAAAATGGCTATGATGGCAGAAAAACCTGCTCATCAAGTTTATGTAGATGGTTTTTTTATGGATGCAACTGAAGTGACCAACCAAGAGTTCTCTCAATTTGTTGAAGCTACCCAATACATTACATTAGCTGAAAGAGAAATAGATTGGGAGGAAATGAAAAAAGAACTTCCAGCAGGCACACCAAAGCCAGATGAATCTATTTTGCAGCCTGGTAGTTTAATTTTTAAACGCAATGTAAAAAACATAAATAATGTTCAAAATTACAATCAGTGGTGGGAATGGAAAATTGGAGCCAATTGGAGGCATCCTCAAGGGCCGGATTCTGATATAGAAGGCAAAGAAAACCACCCAGTAGTGCATATAGGATACGAAGATGCATTGGCCTATTGCAAATGGGCAAACCGAAGATTACCTACCGAAGCAGAATGGGAGTCTGCCGCTCAAGGAAATCAGGAAGATGCCATTTTTACTTGGGGGAATAATGCAGAAAACTTAAACGAAAATGCAAATACATGGCAGGGTACTTTTCCTATAGAATTGGCTACAAAAGATGGCTTTGATTATGCTGCCGGTGTAAAATCTTATCCACCTAATAGTTTAGGATTCTACGATTTATTGGGGAATGTATGGGAAATAACGCAAGATTACTTTAATGTAAAATATTATGCAAATCTAGACCAAAACGAAATTCTTCAAAATCCAAAAGGCGCAAAAAAACACTTTAATCCCAATAATCCTTATGAAATTGAGCACATCATAAAAGGGGGCTCATTTTTATGTCATGCTTCCTATTGTGCAAGCTTTCGGATTTCAGCAAGAATGGGTAACGCTGAAAAATCCAGTTCAGACCATGTAGGATTCAGAACAGTGGTTACACCAGAAATGCTTCAACAGGAATAAGGACATCAAAGCAGATGCAGTGTTTTATGGTGTTTTCTTTCCCTAATACTGAAATAAGTTTAAATCACTTTATTAAGTCATGACACCG
>Ga0307966_1001922_pt1 | contig 16140 bp, 13 predicted proteins | sample OrgLakmetagen646_FD_203141 | JGI IMG/M metagenome (GOLD analysis project Ga0307966, IMG submission 203141) | Saline water microbial communities from Organic Lake, Antarctica - #646 | ecosystem: Environmental > Aquatic > Non-marine Saline and Alkaline > Saline | place: Antarctica: Organic Lake... | reverse complement strand
AGCCTTTTCAATAGCTTCAAGGGTATCACTGTAAATAAGGCTGCCTTCAATGATCTCAACCTGATTTTTGAAGTTACGGTATAATTCACGAAGCTTGTCACCGCGGCGTGCAACAACAATCACGTGCGCACCTTCCAATAGGAGTTGTTTCGCAATTGCCTGACCAAATCCGCTGCTGGCTCCGCAAACTATAAATCGCTGGTTTGATAATTTTAAATTCATGAGATGTTATGATATTTGTTTCAATATTAGTAGTGTTAGCTCAGTATTCACAAAGAGAAATTCTCATTCATAGGCAACCATTTATTCGATTTTCAAATAAAACTGCATCACATAAATGGATATTGCAACTACAGTTCAGAATGATGATCATCAATGGGTTCTTTTCAGGGTTGATTGATCAGATGATAATAAATCACTATTGCGATATGTGATAATGCATTTGCCCAGTCTTCCAGATCGTATGAATACCTCAAATAATTAAAAAAATAAACCTATGCCAAATAAAATAAGTGTGTTCCTGAATGTTTGCCTCGTTGTAATAGTAACCGGCTGCGGGAATGAAGATGAACCAACGGCCGGACGATTTACGGAGCTACCGGAATACAAACTTGAACAGGTAGAAATGTTGTCGGACCAGGGAGACATGATACTTGGACGGCCAACTGCCGCAGAAATCGATTCTGACGGAAACAGGCTTGTGATGGATAGCGCCAGTTTTGAGTTTCATGTATTTGACAGCGAAGGAATTTATCAGAATAGTTTTGGAAGCCAGGGAGAAGGCCCTGGAGAATTTCAACAGCCTACGAACCCGGTCATCAGCGAGCAGGATACTCTTTATGTCAGTGATAATCTCCGACGCTCACTTATTGTTTATTCACGCAGTGGGGATTACAGCTGGAAGCATGCCTATGATATCTCTTTCCCTCCGGCTGAGAATGGATATCCGTTCTATGCACTTATGCCTTCACAAACCGGTTACCCGATTGTATATCAGATTCAAGAGGAATCGGAGGATTTTCCGAATGGATATTCAACCGTTAAGTTGGTGAATAAAGAAGGAGAAATTATCCATGATACGGATTTGAAATTCAGGACAGGTGAAATGCTCGAATTAAATATGGGTGGTAATCGTATCAGTTTACGATTCTCCGAGATGCATAGTACCCAGATTACTCCATTCGCTGACGGTACCTTTTTACAGGCATGGACTCCAGATCCAGTTCTGCATCATTTTAGCTCCGAAGGAGACACATTGCGCTCTATTGAACTGGAAAATTATCCACGTCAGCGAGCTACAAGCGATGCGATATCAAGTTTGACCGAGAGATATGGCGGACAGTTTGGGAATTTAGAAAGCGACATGAAAAAGGCGATCGGTGATTTTTTCCCTGCTTTCTCACAAATACGAATTATGAAAGATAACACCATTTGGCTGAGAAGGATAACGCCCGGAGATTCAAATGAAAGCTGGTACCACTTGGCGGCAGACGGTGTACCACTTGGAACAATGACGCTGGAAGAAGGGGTTTCACTGGAAAATTCTGTGTCTGATTATATCTACGTGAGCGGAGCAAACGATGACGGATCGCCGGTGATCATTAAGTACCGGTTGTCTGCTGAAGAGGTGTAACCCGCATGTGAGTGTCTGACGCAATTAGAATGCACTGGCTGCTACGTTCGCAGTTATTGGAAATCAGCCCTTTCAACCCCTGTGACAATGTGCCTAATTCTCTGTACTATCAAGTTCATCTAATAAAATAGTACAGATATGACATCACTAAAGATTGGCTGTGTTCAGGCTGCCCCGGTAATTTTTGATAAGCAAAAAACGCTCGAAAAAGCCGAAGATTACATCAGGCAGGCTGCAGACAAAGGGGTTCGATTTCTTGTGTTTCCGGAGAGTTTTATTCCCGCATATCCTGCGGGACTGGGGTTTGGAACGGTTGTCGGCAGCCGAACTGAGGCAGGCAGAGATCAATTCAGGGAGTATCATGAACAGAGTGTTGATGTTCCCGGTCCGGAGACAGACACACTGTCTGATCTGGCAAGAAAGCATGGAATGTATATCGTTATGGGCGTAACGGAGCGGGATGCCGTAAGCAAAACACTCTACTGCACATTGCTCTATTTTAGTCCTGTGTGCGGCCTGATGGGAAAGCACCGGAAGCTGAAACCTACCGCCGCAGAACGTCTTGTTTGGGGTGAAGGCGACAGCTCAACATTGTCAACATTTGATACTGCGATTGGTAAAATTGGCGGGCTTATCTGCTGGGAAAATTATATGCCATTGGCTCGTATGGCGTTGTATCAGAAAGGCGTTGAGCTATACGTGGCTCCAACGGCAGATGCGCGGGACAGCTGGAACAGCACGATGATCCACATTGCACGCGAGGGGCGTTGCTACGTGATTGGCTGCAATCAGCTAATCAGAAAAAGTGACTATCCTGACCATTTGATAGAACATCTTGCTGATGATCGCCCGGAGTTATTGAGCAGAGGCGGAAGCGTGATCGTTTCGCCCATGGGAGATGTATTAGCAGGACCACTTTATGGAGAAGAGGGGTTGCTGACGGCTGAAGCGAACATGGAGGAGCTCGTTCGAAGCAAAATGGATTTCGACGTGATTGGTCACTACAGCAGGGACGACGTATTTGATTTTCAGGCCCCGGGACAGCCAGATATCAAAAAAGACAAATAGCGTTGATTTTGACGGGAATTACAGAATCCCGTGTCTGGAATGGGTTATTCGAAATCTGAACAATTCGCATACCCAAAGAGAATCTCATTACCGGCAGGGCGGGTTTGCCTGATCACTTCACCAACAGGTCCGTAATCATAGTTAAACTGAAATGTTTGTCCGTTTTCAGTGTAAGAGAGGACGTTATTCGAAGAAAAGAACGTCAGGTCCGGAAAATTGACGCTGGAAAAAAACGGGAGATAGAGATCATCCTGAGGGTTTGGATTATCATCGTAAGTGTAAAACCGGTCCAGGATAATGGAAAATTCAGAAGGATTATCCTCATCAGCCCGAAACTGCTGAAGGCGGACCACATTTCCGTTGGTATCAAGATTATAGTCTGAATATCCTATGTAGAGCACATTTCCTGTACTTGCTTCTCGGGTAAGATCTACACGTATTTTATTTTCTTCAGGGTATGTAATCTCGTGAATAAGTACAACGCCAATGGAGTTAAAGTATCGGATTACCTCTACAGGACGGTCATCTTCATCAAGAGTGACCTGCATATATGGGTTAACAGGATGCGGGTTCAACTGATCAACAATACGAATCGATTCCTGCTGGTAGGAGAATTGAAACGAAGCTGTTATATCTGTCTCTCCATCCACCGTTAGTTCCTGGGTAAGGCTGTAGACACGCCCGCCTGAAATTGTACGGAAGTTAAGACTGTCGAAAGGATTAAACTGGATTCTGCTCAGGTAACATTCTGTTTCCTCTTGATTGTCGGATTCCAACAGGTTGCAGGAGCTAAACACAAGCAGGGACGTGAGTAGAAGCAGAATAAAAGACAAGAATCTGTAAAAGCGGGGCATAGACATTCAATTTGTTGCAGTATTCAAACTATAACTTTAAAGAGGTTGCAGACATTTCCATCACCGTTTTGTTATTGTTTAAATAAGGGGTTTGAATAATATTATACCAAAATTTATTTCGGGAATGCAGTAATAGGCCAATAATTATTCTTTTGTGATGACTTGAGGCCTGCTAAACTTACATCATGAGGTTTATCTATCGGTCTCAAATTAAATTGGAAACTACTTATCAGCTGAATCATGACATCATATCAACATATCATTTTAGGAACAGGGCAGGCCACGGGTACTTTGCTTGGGAAACTCATTCCAACGGGCGAGTCCATAGCCGTTATTGAAGGGAATAAGGTGGGTGGCAGCTGTGTGAATTACGGGTGCACGCCAACGAAAACAATGGTGGCCAGTGCAAGAGCAATTCATATGGCCCGGCGAGGTGATGAGTTCGGTTTTAGTACCAGCAACGTTGAGGTTGATTACAGCCGAATTCGTCGCCGGATGAACACTATTCGAAACGAGTCGAGCGAGGGACTTGAAAACTGGATGAATAGCTCGGACAACGTAGCGCTAATTAAAGAGTGGGGATCTTTTATGGGTCCTAAAACCATCAAAGCGGGAAATGAAGAGCTAACCGGTGAGAAAATCTATATAAACACAGGCACAAAGCCGTTTGCCCCGCCGGTTAAAGGGCTCGATAATGTGCCGTGGATGGACAGCGCGCGTCTGCTGGATTTGACCGAGTTGCCTAAACATCTGATCATCATCGGTGGCGGATATATAGGCGTGGAATTTGGGCAGGTATATCGAAGGTTTGGCGGTGATGTGACGATCATTCAACGTGGTGATCAGCTGATGCCGAACGAAGATGCGGATGTTGCAACAGCGATACAAGATATCCTGGAAGAAGAAGGTGTTGAGATTCATTGCAATTCTGAGGCTGCCAGTGTTGATGGAGTAAAAGGCGAGATAGCAGTGGAATTAAAATTGGGAAAGACAATCAGAGGATCGCATCTGCTGGTTGCGGCGGGCCGGCGCCCGAACAGCGGCACCATCAACCCGGAGGCCGCCGGATTGCAGCTTGATGAACGCGGATACATACAGGTTGATGACTATTGCCGTACAGGCACGGAGGGGGTTTTTGCTGTAGGTGATGTGAATGGCGAAGGCGCTTTTACTCATACCTCAGTAAACGATGCGGAGATTGTGCTCGATTATCTTGGCGATGGTGACAGAACCATTTCGCAGCGCGAAACCATTTATGCGTTTTTTACTGATCCGCCTCTTGGCCATGTAGGAATGACTGAGAAAGAAGCGTTAAGTGCAGGTAGGAACGTGCTGAAATCGATCCGGCTTATGAGCAAAATCAGCCGTGCGAAAGAGATGAGTGAGACCAAAGGGTTTGCAAAACTACTTGTTGATGCCGATACCGGCCTCATTCTCGGAGCTGCAATTCTCGGGCCCGGCGGTGATGAGATTATCAATATGTTTGCCGCTATTATGCATAGCGGTATTCCGTGCAGGGAGTACCGGAAAGTTGTGCTGAAAGCTGGCCGAAATTCTTCCTCTTTCACCTCCTGGAATGGATGGATACTCCTTACGAGCTGAGTGTAGAATCGATTAACGAACGTTGGGCGAGGCCAGAAAATATCGACGATTGGAGTCAGCTTGTGATTAAGCACACCGAAGATACGGTAGAATATATTACGGAAGCACCGCCCTCCGGTATTTGGAAAAAGCAGAAAGACGGTACCATTAAATACGACCGGATGGACACCCACCGCCGCGCCGTTGAAAAAGAGAATGAGGCATTCTTTTTGCGAATTACCGGCGAAGGAGATTATCTCTACGAAGGTGCCGATGTAGGCATTCTGGTGATGAGAGGCCGTTTGATGACAGATGATTTCAAACTCACTAAACGCGCCAAGGACTGGATCACGGCAATTCAAGATCAATACAAAACCACTGAACCGGCAAGCACAGACGCTGAAAAAGAGAAAATCGCCGAGATTGCCGGATTTAAAATGATGTAGTATTTACATCAACCCTCCAAGGGTTTTGAACCCTTGGAGGGTTAATAATAGCAGTATCCAATCAATCGAACGTAGATTTCGCGCACATTTTACAGCAGAAGCACTATGTTAATCAAGATTAAATGTATCGACGAAGATCAACCCGGGGAAAAATGGGGAAAGGTGTTTGAGAGAACCTGGCCCTACTACCGCGCCTGGTATTTGCAGGAAGGGTTTACAGCCAGACCGGGGTATCTAAGCTGCAGCGAGGCTATGGAAGAATATATGCCGGAATTGGTCACTCTTTATGATCAGATTTGTGAGCTTGCCGGCGGCGGAGATGTGGCCTCCCGGTATCTTTCCATGTGGAATCCGCCTGCATTTATGAGCGGTTGCACTCAGGTAGCATGGACCGGGAAAAAGCCGGCTCTTATTCGAAATTATGACTACAATCCCAAATGGTTTGAAGGCATAATGCTGAAGAGCAATTGGCTGAAACCAGTAATAGGCGTCAGCGACTGCAACTGGGGCCTGCTGGATGGAATGAACGACAGCGGACTGTGCGCATCACTAAACTTTGGCGGACGCAATGTAGCCGGTGAGGGTTTTGGCATCCCCCTGGTGATTCGTTACCTGCTTGAAACCTGTGAAAATGTAGATGCCGCAGTAAAAGCGCTGGAGCGAATTCCAGTACATATGGCCTACAATGTTATGCTTATGGACCGGCAAGGCGAGTATGCAACTCTGTTCCTGGGCCCCGACCGTAAACCGGGACTGATCACGAAAAAGGCCTGTACCAATCACCAGGAAGATATTGAGTGGCCCGAGTATGCCAGGCAAAATCAAACCATTGAACGGGAAAAGGCAGCGGATGAGTATCTGAATGATGAGAAGATGGACCTTGGGTCCATATGCAGAAAATTTTTACAGCCGCCACTGCACCAGTTTGATGTTAAGAAATCGTTTGGTACGTTATACAGTGCTGCCTGGTTTCCTGAGACAGGCGAATCCAAACTTTTCTGGAAAGGAAAAGAACTAAATCAATCGTTTGAAGATTTTAACGAACAGCAGATGACCGTTCAAATAACCAAACAGACCGAATCTTATATATATTGATCTTTTTGACAATGCAAGACTTAGAAGGCCATCCACCTGCTCCCGACCGCTGTCCGGAGAGCAGGGGGAAATGGGGGAATTTTTTATATTTTCGAACCAGAGGGCCGGGTAATTAATACATTATCGATTAAATCAACCATTTAAAACCAATTATATCCCATGGAATTCAAAAGCATCAATCCTTATAACGGTAAAGAATTAGCTACTTACAAAGAGCATACAGAAAAGGAAGTAAACGCAATTCTTGAGAAATCGAGGGTGGCGTTTGAAACCTGGAGAGAAGTACCGATCAAAGAGCGATGCAAGCTGCTTGTAAATGCAGGTGGTGTGCTGAGAAATAATGTAGATAAATATGCTGAGACCATGACCCTGGAGATGGGCAAGCCGATCAGTGAGGCGAGAGGAGAGATAGAGAAATGCGCCTGGGTATGCGAATTTTATGCTGAAAACGCAGAACGCTTCCTGGCCGATGAGATTATTGAAACAGATGCCTCGGAGAGTTTCGTAAGCCACGATCCGATTGGCACCGTTTTGGCTATCATGCCGTGGAACTTTCCTTACTGGCAGGTGTTCCGCTTTGTTGCACCCACTCTTGCCGCTGGAAATACGGGCCTGCTGAAACACGCCTCTAATGTTTTTGGATGCGCAACCCATATTGAAGAGCTACTTCTGGAGGCCGGTTTCCCGGATGGTGTTTTTCAAAACCTGCTTATTCATCACGATAAAACAGAAGCCATTATTTCGAACGATATTGTGAAGGCGGTGACCCTTACCGGCAGCGAACGGGCAGGCGAATCAGTGGGTGCACTGGCCGGGAAATACCTGAAGAAGTCGGTTCTTGAACTCGGCGGTAACAATGCATTTATCGTACTGGAAGATGCGGATATGGATCAAGCCGTGAAAACGGGAATCACAGCCCGGATGATGAACAGCGGACAAAGCTGCATTGCGGCCAAACGGTTCATCCTTGTTGGGGATGCTTATGATAAATTTCTCCCGGCTTATATTGACGGGGTGAAGTCAATCAAAAAAGGAGATCCCATGGACGATTCTACCGAGATCGGTCCACTTGCCCGGAAAGACCTGGCGGATGAACTGCATAAACAGCTTGATAAATCAGTAAAAAAAGGGGCAAAGATTGAGACGGGGGGCAAGCAGGAGGATGCGTTTTACGAGCCTACCGTGCTGACGGGGGTAAAACCGGGAATGCCTGCGTTTGATGAAGAGACCTTCGGGCCTGTAGCCGCCATCATCCGCGCAAAAGATGTGGATGAAGCGTTCGAGCTTGCAGCAAATTCTAAATACGGCCTGGGAGTATCGCTCTTTACGTCTGATATCGAAAACGCCCGCCGGCATATCGGCAAAGCACCCGACGGAGCATTCTTTATAAACGAACTGGTAAAATCTGATCCCCGCCTCCCGTTTGGCGGAACCGGAAAATCAGGGTACGGCCGTGAACTTAGCCGCGAGGGAATTCATGAATTTGTGAATAAGAAGACGGTGTACATAAAGAGGTAAATCTGTAGGTTTTTCTCGTAGTGGATTGTAAACCAAAACCAAAATGTGCTGATTATACTATATTCAAAAATCAAAAAAAAGGTTACCCGGTTTATGATTGACAATGATTCGATCTGACCCCGAATCATTAAAAAACAGAGAATCAGATAGTGTGGGAAACCGGAATATGTTAGCGATAGGATTTTCCACGTTTTTTACGACAGGCTTCAAAATTTTATTGGTTCTGAACTTTGTGAGACAGTAATCCGTTGTGGCTGATGGATTTAACCCATGAAAGTTGAGTGCGGCAAATTTAAGTAATAACAAAAACTAATCTATTGGAGATATAATTAATGGCTATTAAACTTCTATCTAAAGTTGTAAATGGTGTTAAAGGTGGCATCACATCAACCATTAAAGGTGCAGCTGATGTAAGCTCTACTATTGTCAATTCAGTAAAAGATGTGGCAGTAACAACCATAAAAGGCACCGGTGATTTGGTCGTCAAAGGTATACAGCTGCCTGCATCCATTGTAAAAGGTGCCATCGACGGAGTTGTCAATATTGGTGTTTCTCTGATTAAGGCCGTTAAAGGAATTGTAAATGGGGCCGTACAGGGAGCTATGTCAGAGGGTGTAGACCAAAAAGAAGCCGTAACAGGAGCCGTACAGCAGGCTATGTACAGTGCTAAAGAGCTGGGGGCAAATGTAGCCTCAGTTGCTGTAGAATCTGTTAAAGGAGCTGTTAACGGTGTAAAACAGGTTGGCGGCGATTCTGTAGGCGCGACGAAAACCGCAATATTGGCAGCGCTTGAAGCTGCACGTGATATTGGTGGGGGAAGCGTAGATGCCGTAAATACAGCCCTGATTGACAGTGTTGACGGCGCTAAGAAAATCCTCGATGAAATAAAGAAAGACAAAGAATCTGCCTGACAAACTGATCATTTATAAATATAAAAAACTTGGGAGCTTAGGCTCCCATTTTTGTTGTAAAAAATATTAACTCAAATCGGTGGTGCCTAAGAAATCATTATGGATGTATAATCCGGGTTAGGCAAGGTTCTATCGTCACAAAGGTAAACAACTCTCAATGAGTATATCGTCTATCGTGATATTCTTTCTATGTCAAACAATTCTAAATACGGCTTGAGAGTACCTCTCTTTACATCTGATATCGAAAACGGCCGCCGGCATATCGGCAAAAAACCTGACAGAGCCGTTTTTATCAATGAACCAGTGAGATTTTATATTTTCACTATCTACCAAAGACGTAGTACTGCTGAACCATCTGCTGAATTTAGTTCAGTATTGATTCAGCATCTGAAAAACTACCTCCATCCTTTATTTTGTATTCAAAACCGCATAGTAAAGGTCGAACCTTTTCCAGTCATAGTATTTAAGATCAAGCTACCGCCATGCAAGCGCATAATTTGACGGGAAAGACTTAACCCAATTCCTGAACCCTTGGTCTTTCCATTGCTTCCCACGGTATAAAACGGAATAAAGATTTTCTCTTTCATAGCTTTCTTCACTCCGGGTCCATTATCCTGAATTTGAATAATCACTTTCCCGGACACATCAATCCCGCCCCGCATCCATATTTTCCCATCTTTATGATCCGACAATACCCGAATAGCATTTTTAACAATGTTAATCAGAATCTGATCCACAAGGTGAGGATCTGCCGTAAGTTCAAGGCTCACAGGATCTACTTCAACAAAAATTTCAATTCCGTCTTTAACTGCTTCGGTTCTCATCAGGCTGGCGGTACGGTCAAGCGCTTCTTTCACTTCAAAACGCTCGTAACTTGGCTCAGGAATTTGGGTGAAATCTCGGTATGAATTCACAAATCGCATCAGTCCCTGGCTCCGTTTGCTGATGGTGGTTAATGCATCCGTTACATCTTCAACCGCTTCAGTATTCAGTTCTACATAATTTTCGCGGGTTATAGAGCTTTTTTCAAGCAGCATCTTTACCGTAGCGGACAGCGATGAAATTGGCGTGATTGAATTCATTATTTCATGAGCTAAAACCTGAGTTAAGTTCTGCCAGGCCTCCATCTCTTTTTCTTCAAGCTCTGTGTGGATATTCTGAAAAGAAACCAGTTTATACGATTCATTCCTCATCCTAAATTCTGTTGCACACATCGAAAGTTGCAGGGTCTCATTTTGGATGAATACCCGGATCAGACTTTGATTGCCTCCTTTCTGCTGTTTTACTGTATTGTAAAGAGGTTTTGAAATGGACTTTAGAGAATCAAGTGTTCTCAATGTTGCTACTCCAAAAAGTCGTTTAGCTGCGGTATTTAACAGCACAACCTCACCACGACCATTAAAGCAAACCAAACCAGTTCCTATATGCTGTACTACCGTCTCAAGATATCGAATGCTTTCCTCTTTTTTATTTCGCTCATCTTTGAACTTTTCGATCACATCACTGAAAGCGGCATTTAATTGGTCAAAATTACTTCCCATACCATTATTTCTAAAGGAGCCGGTGAAATCAGAGTAGCGGATTGCCTCCAAAAAACGAGTAAGCAAAATATTGGTTCGTTCCAGATATGTAATTAAAGCAGTAATCTGAACAATAATGATTAAGCTTAAAATTGTCATACCGACGTAGTATTCTGTTTCAAGGACCAGGTAGATTACAAGAAACAGTGATGCAGTAAGGATAAGAATGCGGATTAAGATTCCAAGTCGAAAGCTTTTGGTCATTTTTTGCAAGGTCTTTTCTATCTCATTATTGAAACTGTCATCTGTCGGGCTTCTGCACTAAGAATTACTTCTACATTAGCTGAAGGCTTATAATTATAATCCATACTTTTCTAAACGGCGATAAAGTGATGCTCTTGTCAAACCCAATTCGTCAGCAGCGTGAGAGATATTTCCGCTATGCTTGTTCATCGCTTTTCGAATTACCGCCTTTTCCACTTCTTCCAGATTTAAACCGGCAACCGGCAATTGATGATCTTTTCCAGAAACCGAAGTTAGCAGGAAATCTCCTTTTTGAAGTTGCTTCTCATCCGTCATAATAACGGCACGCTCGATCGCATGCTCCAATTCCCGGATATTACCTGGCCAGTGATATTCTTTAAGGTGTTCAATAGCCTGATCCATAATTCCTGTAATTCCTTTCTTGTATTTTGTTCGATATTGTTTGAGAAAGTGTTCAGATAATAATGGAATATCTTCTGCTCTTTCTCGCAGTGGTGGGAGTTTAATTTCTATGGTGTTGATTCGGTACAGTAAATCTTGTCGAAATTCCTTATTTTCGACCATTTCACCAATGGAAACATTCGTCGCACAAATCAGGCGGATATCAATCCTGGTGATTTTATTGGAGCCTATTCTTCGAATTTCGCGTGATTGTAAAGCTGACAATATTTTGGGCTGAAGCTGTACCGGTAGATTCCCAATTTCATCCAGGAAGAGAGTCCCTCCAGTGGCGATTTCGAACCTTCCTGCCCGTAATTCCTTGGCATCGGTAAAGGCTCCCTTCTCGTGACCAAATAGCTCACTTTCAAATAGACTTTCCGGCAATGCACCCATATCTACCGTGATGAATGCATTTTCACTTCTGTTGGATCGACGGTGCAACGCCCTGGCTACCAATTCTTTTCCGGTACCGTTTTCACCTGTAATCAGAATGTTAGCTTCGGTCTTGGCTACTTTCTCAATCGTTTGAAAAACCTGTTCCATTGCCCGGCTTTTTCCAATGATATTTTGATAAGGTTGCTCCATATCAGCTTTAAGAGCAGCATTTTGAGTGCGGAGTTTTTGAGAGTCCCTCTTAGACTGGCTCAAGTTCATAGCCGATGTGACTGTGGCCAGTAATTTTTCATTCTGCCACGGCTTCAGTACAAAATCAGATGCCCCTGTTTTTACCGCCTGCACCGCTTTCTCTACATCACCATATGCGGTAATCAAAACCACAGCCATTGCAGGGTCAATTCCCAAAATTTGTTCCAGCCACTGAAAACCCTCCTCTCCGCTGCTTACATCTTCGTGGAAATTCATATCCAGAAGAATAGCATCGTAATCGTATTCCTTCATTAGTGTTGGAATGAGCCTTGGATTACTCTCCACATCCACCTTCTCCAGATGTTGCTTCAAATACAGACGTGCTGCATTCAACACATCAATGTCGTCATCAACTACTAAGATTCGTCCGTTTTTTTTCATTTAGTTAATGTGTTTATCTCTTTAAAGTACGTATGTGTTTACGTTTTTAGGCTTCATTTTTCAAATTAATACATGAAGACATTAACATGCATCCAGCTTTAACATATTTAGCCAATTTCGTGCCATTTGTAACAAATAGAGCTCATTCTATTCTTATTGCTAATGGTGGTTAAAAAACTGTCCGATATCGAACATCTACTGTTGGAATGTGAACATTAATTTGGAAAAAACCATACTTATTTCACCTTTAGCGATGGTTGGATTAGTTTGGCACGCATCTTGAAATAATGCTGATAGCTGTATCATTAAAAAATATACTTAAGCTTTGCCCGTATGGGAATGGACAAAAAAATTGAGAAGAAAATCTGGACGCTTAAACGCATCCTGATGATTGTTGGAATACTTATATTTTTTGGTTTGAGCGTATATGCTTTTTGGTTTATGGACGTACGCTCTACGCTGAATGTAGACCAAGATAAAATTACCATTTCAGAAGTTCGAGAAGATACATTTCAGGAATTCATTCAGGTTTCCGGAGCGGTTCAGCCTATACAAACCATTTTTCTTGACGCCATTGAAGGCGGAGTTGTGCAAGATGTGTATTTAGAATCCGGAACTATGGTTGAGGAAGGAGACACCATTTTAACACTCACCAACTCAAGCCTTCAACTTCAAGTGATGCAGCAAACTTCTGGACTTTATGATCAAATCAATAATGTCCGGAATTCAAGGTTGAACCTCGAGCAGAACACGCTTCAGCTTCAGGACCAGCTGGCCAGCGCCAAATCACAGATGGAGATTTTTAAGTCTCGATATGAGCGCCAAAAATTATTAATTGACCAAGATTTGATTTCTGATCAAGAATTTCAAACCACTAAAGAGGAATATGAGTATCAATCGCGCAGGTACGAGTTGACATTTGAATCCTATAAAAAGGATTCCGTGCAGACGATCACACAGTTTAGTCAGCTAAATAATTCTGAACGAAGAATGTATCAAAATCTGGAGGCGGTACAACAAATTCTAAATAATTTAGCTGTTACGGCTTCAATAACAGGTCAGTTAAGTACCATCGAATTAAATCAGGGTCAGTCCATTTCTTCCGGTGAGCGGATTGGTCAGATTGACATTTTAGATGGATATAAAGTCCGTGTAGCAATAGATGAATACCACCTATCTCGAATTGTACGAGGGCTTGAAGGGTCATTTAATTTTAACGGGCGGTCCCACGAGTTAATAATTACCAAAATATATCCGGTAATTAATAACGGTCAGTTTAAAGTGGACATGGAATTTGTAAATGAAGCTCCGGAAGGACTTCGCCGCGGCCAAACATTGCGAATCAGGTTGGAATTAGGTGAATCGGCAAGTGCAGTTCAAATTCACCGGGGAGGATTTTATCAGACCACGGGTGGGAACTGGGTATTTGTAGTAGACGAAGATCAAGGCCGGGCCTATCGCAGAGATATTACATTGGGCCGCCAGAATCCTGAATATTTTGAAGTACTGAGTGGGATATCACCTGGTGAAAAAGTGATAACTTCCAGCTACGATACTTTTGGCAATAATGAAGTGCTTGTATTGGAATAGATGATAGCACTACAGTAAGAGCATTGAAAGAATAAAACCTGACAGAAATTTTTTAAAAAAAACCAACCTAAACACCATTGTCATGATTCAAACTAAAAATCTTAAGAAAGTATATACTACCGAAATAGTGGAAACTACCGCTTTGAGCAACTTGAACCTAGAAATTCAAGAAGGTGAATTTGTTGCCATTATGGGGCCTTCGGGGTGCGGAAAATCTACCCTGTTAAATATCATGGGACTGCTTGATAATCCTACTGAAGGCGAATACAGTTTTATGGGCCATGAGATTTCTGATCATTCCGAAAGAGAGCGAGCTCAACTTAGAAAGGGAAACATTGGATTTATTTTCCAGAGCTTTAACCTGATCGATGAGTTGACAGTCTTTGAAAATGTTGAATTGCCACTACTCTATCTTGGGGTCGATACTGCTGAATGCAAAAAGAAAGTGGAAAACGCTCTTGAACGCATGGGGATGATGCACCGCCGCAATCACTTCCCACAGCAACTCTCCGGTGGTCAACAACAGCGTGTAGCCATTGCCCGGGCCGTAGTTGCCAATGCTAAACTCATTCTTGCTGATGAGCCGACAGGGAATCTCGATTCCGATCGTGGTGATGAAGTAATGAAACTGCTCGCCGAACTTAACGAGCAGGGAACAACAATTGTGATGGTCACTCACTCACCCCACGATGCAGACTATGCGCGAAGAGTCATTCACTTATTTGACGGCCACGTGGTGACGGAGAATATGCAGGAAGGATTTCATGTGTAGAAGCTGTCATCCGTCTGCTTTTAGTTTTTTATGGGTCTAAAATCGTTCTTTGTCAGCTAGAAAAGAACTGATTACAAGGAATTACCTCCGCGACTTTACCCTCTCTCTTAAAGTAATCTGTTTGGCTTTGGGTTAAAATAAACCCTTTATCCAGTTCAAAAAAGGAGAGGGCTTCAAATAAACCGTTCAATTCACGATCCAGATTATCGGGATTGAGCTCGTAACAAACCTGTATAACTTCATTTACATTTCCTTTATCGAAAGTCACAAAATCACATTCACCCTTTTCTGAGAAATAATAAATTTCCCTTAACTTTCTTCGCAAATGCAGAAACACAAGGTTCTCCAATATTCGTCCATGATCGCCACTAAACGATTTCGAATTTACATTTATCAAGCCGGTATCTATAGCATATACCTTTCGGGGATTCACAGATTGCTTTCGCACCGAATAACTGAATTTGGGAATAAAATGCATCAACCAGGTTTGCTCCAGGTATGAAAAATACTCCATCACAGTGCTCGTTGCACCTATACCAAACAGACTTCTCAGCTTATTTCCGGTTACCAAATTTCCAACATTCGATACCAAATATAGCGCCAGGCGTTGCAGGGTCTTAACATCCCTGACACCAAACCTCACCGCTATATCACGAACCAGGATATCCTCAAAAAGCTGGTGTAAAATATCATCATCTTCAGTTTTAACATAATCTGGAAATCCCCCGATCTCTATGTATTTTTTCAAAGCATCTTTTGAATCGTCCAATGATCTGAATTCACAAAATTCATTCCATGAAAACGGAAACAGTTCTTTCGTGATATGACGCCCCGTTAATTTTGAACCCAATTCACTACTTAATAGTGATGCATTTGAACCGGTTATAACCAGCTTGAAACCCTCATCCAATTTTTGACGGATATAACGTTCCCAACCTTCCACCACCTGAATTTCATCAAAGAACAATACCTCGCTTTCACGATCTGTGATAAGTTCATCAAGTCTTGTAAAATCATTTAGTTCAAATTCATATAAACGGGGATCTTCAAAATTCAGGTAGTAAGCATTCGGATGTTTTTTCTTAAGCAATTGATGCAGCAATGTGCTTTTTCCACATCGCCTTATTCCCGATATAATAAGGGCATGAGAAGACAGTTCAGGCATTCCATCCAATTGATGCCGTTTTAAACCCGTATTCAATTTTAACAGGTTTTCTTTTTGTGCTTCCGCTACTTCTTTTAATAATGATTTTAGTATCATAACAATAGTATTTGATAGTAAACTACAATATTGTTGTTTTACAAACAATAAAAGTATGCTTTTTAAAACAACAAGTTGAATGATGTCGTAAAAAAACTAACTGTCCACATTCGAACACCGGGTGTAGCGTACCGAACATAATACAGAATAGAATTGAGGA
>Ga0307966_1001920_pt1 | contig 16142 bp, 14 predicted proteins | sample OrgLakmetagen646_FD_203141 | JGI IMG/M metagenome (GOLD analysis project Ga0307966, IMG submission 203141) | Saline water microbial communities from Organic Lake, Antarctica - #646 | ecosystem: Environmental > Aquatic > Non-marine Saline and Alkaline > Saline | place: Antarctica: Organic Lake... | reverse complement strand
GAGGTGATTCCCACTTGAATCGGTTCTCCAGCAGAACCATCTTTTGAAACTCTGCGCATCATAACGTACCCTTTTTCTTCTTCTGTAGAAAGCCAGCTTGTATATACGGTTCCATCCTCAGCAACTGAAAGGTCTGCCCGGCCTATCGTTTTCTCTTCTGCTATTACTGCCGGTTCGCTGAATGTAGCTCCGTAATCATCAGACGTTGTCATTTGAACACGGCGCCTGTCATTAGCTTCTGTGTACCAGATCACAGCTGTCCGTCCATTTCTGTAATCAATTCGGGGGCCATTTACTGGGCATCCGTTTATTTCCCATCCGTCATTATGAACAACTGAGGGCTCCGACCACTCACCGGTTTCAAGTGAGTAGCGAGAGATGGATATATCGCGAATTTCATCTGTGGTACGATTTCGATAGACCACTGCGGCTTGTCCGTCCATCATCACAAGATCCGTAGAACAGCAATCGCACACCATATCGTCAATTTCACGTATTCGTGAAACTGTGCCGTCTCTTAAAATCTCCGCCGAACGCAGCGTCATTGCCTTTTCGGGATCTGAGTACTCCCCGTGCTCACGATCAGCGGTCTGTCGCCCATCAAGCCATACTGCCAGTACGCTGCCCTCAGATAGTGGCTCCATCGATACAAATCCATGCTCTGTTGGAGTACCATCTCTGTGCGGGGTTATCGGGGTCGTCCAGCGCCTGTCTTGTTCTTCCGGGAAAACCACATTTACATTATATGCGTACGGCCCGCCATCAACTTTTTGGAGCCAGTGGGCAGCTACTACCTCTCCATTTTGAGAAACCACAGAGGGAAAATCTGCCCAGTTCACGAAGTAATCCGAACTAATATTGACCGTCTGCGCCGGGTTCCAGCCCTCATCGTTGTAAGTTGCATATTGAATAGAATTTAGATCTTCTTCAATCTTCAGAATCCAGCTCATCGTAATTGTACCGGATGAATCCCGGTATAAATTTGGGTATTGGCTGCCTGAATCCGCCGGGTTTCTGACCGTATATTCGAATGAGGGTTGCTGCCGCACTTCTGATGTACAGGATGCCAACAAAATGAAGACTAAAAAGAGAACAGACAGCTTAAAAAATAGATTCATACGAAATCTTTTTGGGTGAAGATAATCCTTGGTATTTTAGAGACGTCCGAAAATAGATTCGGCCTCAAAATAAATCTGATATACTAAACATCCTAACCGCTTTCATTTGCTTCAGATAGATAGCATAACGCTTCACTTTGGTGAACGTGCACTTTTCGATAATATAAACACAATTGTAAATCCCGGTGAACGAATTGGCCTTGTAGGGCCGAATGGAGCCGGTAAATCAACTCTCCTGAAAATTATAGCAGGCGAGCAGCAGGCTGATTCAGGTTCCATCAGTATGAGTAACGAAGCCACGGTGGGGTATCTTCCCCAGGATGGTGTTGAACCGGACCCGGACCTGACTCTGTTCGAAGAAGTTGAGCACGCGTTTGCTGATATCATGAAACTGCGCACCCAGTTTGATGCAGTTCAGGCCAAACTCGAAACCGCGGCTTCCGATAGTGCTGAACATGACGAAGCACTGACCCAGTTTGGCGACATTCAGCACAAACTTGAAAATTCAGGAGCATACACGCTTCAGGCAGATATTGAGAGAATCCTGGTTGGGTTAGGATTCAGTGAAAACGATTTTAAAAGGTCAACCACTGAATTTAGCGGAGGGTGGCTGATGAGGATTGCACTTGCAAAACTCTTGCTCCAAAATCCAACGTACCTACTGCTTGATGAGCCAACCAACCACCTGGATATCGAATCTCTGCAGTGGATCGAGGCTTTTTTAAAAACCTATGAGGGCGCTGTGATTATCGTTTCGCACGACCGGGCTTTTCTGGATAATGTAACCAACAGAACGCTAGCCCTGCGCATGGGTTCGATGGACGAGTATGCCGGCAACTACAGTTTTTACGAGAATAAATACGAAAAAGAGAAAGAGCTGTTGAAGCAGCAATACGAAAATCAGCAGAAAGAGATCAAACAGACACAGGAGTTTATTGATCGATTTCGTTATAAAGCGACAAAGGCAAAGCAGGTCCAAAGCCGGATCAAGCAGCTCGAAAAAATGGAGCAAATTGAGCTGGAACAGGAACAGTCTGAAATATCATTTCAGTTTCCTCCCCCGGAACGGTCGGGCCAGGTTGTGATGACGCTGGATAATGTCGTAAAGCAGTACGACGACAATACTGTTTTTGACGGGGTTGACTATGAAATTGAGCGCGGCGATAAAATTGCGGTTGTGGGTCCAAACGGGGCAGGAAAGTCGACCATGATCCGCATTTTGGCTGGACTTGAGCCCATCTCTTCAGGGACGCGCAAGGTCGGCTATAATGTAACGCCGGGATATTTTGCACAGCACCAGGCCGATGAGCTGGATCCCAAAAATACGCCGCTTGATGAAATGCGCCTCGCCGGGTCTCATGAATCAGAAACAAAGCTTCGTACGATTCTTGGATCCTTCCTGTTTGTAGGAGATGATGTATTCAAAAAAGTTAGTGTCCTTTCCGGCGGAGAAAAAAGCCGTGTGGCCCTGGCCAAAATGCTGCTGAATTCTGGTAATTTTCTGATTTTTGATGAGCCCACCAATCACCTCGACATGCAGTCGAAAAATATTTTGCAACAGGCGCTTCAGCAGTTCCCCGGCACGCTGATGATTGTATCTCACGATAGGGATTTTCTGGATCCGATTGTCTCCAAAACACTTGAAGTTCAGCCCGGAAGAACGAAAACCTGGCTGGGCAATATCAGCTACTATCTCGATAAAAAATCCCGGGAAGAGGAAGACGGGAGCCATCCAAAACAAAACGGGAAAGCAACCCAAGACAAGTCGGATCAAACCAAGACACTGAGCCGGAAAGAGGAACGGCGCCTTGAGGCTGAAAAACGTAACGCGCTTTCAAAAAAAATCAAACCGTTAAAGAAAAAGCTGAAAGCACTCGAAAAGGATATTGAAACTTCCGAATCACGCATTGCCGAAATTGAAGAGATGATGGCAAAAGCTGATTTTTATGATGATGAGGATCGGGTTAAAAAGGTCTCCATGGAATATGAAGAGCTGAAAAGTTCTCTCACCGATGCCTTCGGGAAGTGGGAAGAAATTGCAGGGCGGATCGAATTTATTGAACAAGATTATGATGCATAGCAACCTGGCGATAAACCAACCTGCCAGAGTGCGCCGCTCTTTGGCGTTACTCCCTTGGCTATGTTATTCGTTTTCTATCAACCTGGCAGAGTGCGCCATTTTTTGGCGCTCCTCCAAGAGTTGCGTTAAGGCGTTGAACTGTTGAGTGCTCGCTCTGCTCGCGTGAAACTGTGAGAATCGTAAATAGCTTTTATTTCAAGTGGTATTTAATGAATAATTAAGTTTATCAATTCAACGAATCCACAATTCTACAGCACGCGAAGCGTGCTACTCCGCATCGCGCCTAGCGCGATACTCGACAAATCAACGCTCATAAGCACTGTTCTACATATAACTAATTAACAGCCACCAATTCATGCACGACCTCAAACAAGCCTACATCATCGACGCCATTCGTACTCCTATTGGAAACTTTCGCGGAACCCTCTCCCCCATCCGTACCGATGATCTTGGTGCTCTGGTGATAAAAGAGATCATGAGCAGGAATCCGAACGTGGATCCGGCTGCCATCGATGATGTAATTTTCGGGTGTGCAAATCAAGCCGGCGAAGATAACCGAAACGTAGCACGGATGGCACTACTGCTGGCCGGTATTCCTCACACGGTACCCGGAGAAACTGTAAACAGACTTTGTGCCTCAAGCATGTCGGCAGCCGTGCATGCCCGCCGAGCCATTGCAGCAGACGAAGGTGATCTGTTCATCACCGGCGGTGTGGAACATATGACGCGTGGCCCCTGGGCGATTTCGAAATCATCGAAACCGTACGGAAATGATGCAGAAATGCACGATACCAGTTTTGGCTGGCGGTTTATCAACCCAAAAATGGAAGAGCTGTACGGCACCGACGGCATGGGTAATACGGCCGAAAACCTGGTGGAGAAATATGGCATTGAAAGAGAAGCGCAGGATCAGTTTGCGGCGTGGAGCCAGCAAAAAGCGGCGAAAGCGAGAGAATCAGGCCGCCTCGCTGAAGAGATCGTACCTGTAGAGATCCCGAGACGTAAACAGGACCCGATTCAATTCAAGGACGATGAGTTCATCAAACCAGATACCACAAAAGAAGTTCTTGCCAAACTTCGTCCTGCGTTCAAAAAAGACGGAAGTGTAACAGCGGGTAATTCATCCGGACTCAACGACGGATCGGCCGCTATGTTGATAGCTTCAGGAAGCGCACTGAAAGAGCATGATTTGCACCCAATGGCTCGAATTGTTTCATCAGGCGTTGCCGGAGTGGAGCCGCAAATCATGGGAATAGGCCCGGTGTATGCATCACAAATTGCCCTTAAACGCGCCGGTCTGACCCTGGATGATATGGACATCATCGAGCTAAACGAAGCATTTGCCGCACAGGTCCTTGCCTGCACCCGAAAGATGGGCCTCAATGATAACGATGAACGCATCAACCCAAATGGTGGTGCCATTGCATTGGGTCATCCTCTTGGCGTCAGTGGTGCCCGAATCCTCCAAACAGCTGCCATTGAACTGCAGAAACAGGAGAAGCGCTATGCGTTGGTAACGATGTGTGTGGGCGTAGGACAGGGATATGCGGTTGTTTTGGAGAGGAGTTGAGCGGTTATCGGTTATCGGTTATCGGTTATCGGTTATCGGTTATCGGTTATCGGTTATCGGTTATCGGTTATCGGAAGATTGATATTTGAATGCTATTGTCAAACGTTTGTGCAAAAAAGTATATTTAATTTCATCAGGGAGGCTAAACAGTTAATTATAATTCAGTACTTATGGAATATAAACACAGAGAGATTGGCTCATTTGAAGATTTAGAAGTTTGGAGACAGGCAAGAAAAATTCAGAGAATTGTAAGACAGATAATTAAACGATTCCCAAAGATTGAACGATACAGACTTGAGGATCAAATGATCCGATCATCCAGATCTATAGCAAGAAATATTGCAGAAGGGTATGGAAGGTATCATTACCAGGAAAATATTCAATTCTGCCGAATATCCCGCGGTTCTTTGAGTGAAGTATTGAATGATTCAATTACTGCTTTCGATGAAAGTTACATTACTGAGGATGAACTCACTGAAATGCGACGTGAAATTGAAGTAAACAATCGTCTTTTGAATGGCTATATCAACTATCTCAGAAAAGCCAAAACTGGTGATCATATTAGAGAAGAAGGAACCATTTACGCACCTGATAACTAATAACCGATAACAGCTAACCAATCACCTTGATCTACGAATTTAACTCCTGCAAACCCGTCATTCACGAAAGTGCTTTTATTCATCCTCAGGCGACAGTAACCGAGAATGTGATTATTAGCAGGGATCTTTATATCGGGCCGTGTGCGGTGCTAATCGGAGACTGTTCTAAGTAAAAAGGTCTCACTGAAACTTATAAAGAATCAATCCACCTGTTGGTTTGAAATCCTTGATGTTAAGTGTGAATAACTTGAGCTCATGCGTTAGTGATGTTGAAGCTATAAAAGCATCAGGAACAGTTAAATTGTGACTGAGTGAGTATTTCTCAAGAAGTTCTAAAGCCGTATCCGAAATTTCCCGGTCTACGTGTAATAAATCAATAGCACTCAATGCATTCTTAATTTTGGATAGTTCTTTTTTGTTTAATGCTCCGAAAATAAATTCTGCTGCTGATATTGAACTCACAGCAATATTATCCTGACCAATTTCTTGCAACTCTCTGACTATTTCAGAATTGTTCTTCGATAGTTCGATCAGAATGTTAGTATCACAGAGAATTAATTCCGCCGCCATGCTTTTTCTCTTATAATCTGGAGCGATATGTCACGGTTTTCCCACATTCCAGCTACCGAAAAAAAATCTCCCTTCTCCTTCTTATTACTTCGGTTCGATTTTTCTGGCAAAACTTCTACGTAATCAAGTTCATTAATGATATCCAAAAAATTCTGAAGCTTTTTCCTATTTTTGATTTTAACTGTTATTGTTCCCATAGCTTTTGAATTTTAAATTGGTGCGCATATCAAATATACAAAATGTATGCTGATTATCACCTTAATACGATTAGATCTCAATTTCACTTTTTCCCCAACTCCTTTCATCCCGAATCTCTAATCAATTAATCAACCAATCACCTTGATCTACGAATTTAACTCCTACAAACCCGTCATCCACGAAACTGCCTTCATCCACCCGCAGGCTGCTATTACCGGAAATGTGAAAATTGGGAAAGATGTATATATCGGTCCCGGGGCGGCGATCCGGGGAGACTGGGGCAAAATTGTGATTGAAGATGGCTGTAACGTCCAGGAGAACTGTACGATTCATATGTTTCCGGGCGTGACGGTTACGCTCAAAAAGGCCGCTCATATCGGCCACGGAGCGATTATCCATGGATCAACTATCGGGGAAAATACGCTGGTTGGCATGAACGCGGTGGTGATGGATAACGTCACGATCGGCAAGGAGTGCATCATCGGAGCGCTGGCGTTTGTAAAAGAGGGAATGGAAATCCCGGACCGAAAGGTGGTGGTGGGAAATCCGGCAAAGATTGTGAAGGATGTGACGGACGAGATGGCAAAGTGGAAAACGGAAGGAACCGCCTGGTACCAGCGGCTGCCGCAGCAAATGCGTGACTCATGGCAGGAGTGTGAGCCACTGCGTGAGGTTCCGCATGACCGGAAGGATCAAAAAAGCAGCTACGAGACCTGGAAAAAGCGTTCGGAGTGATTTTTGACTTAGTGTCTTTTTTTAAATTCGGGTCCTGATATGTCATCAATATTTTTAATCACATCAATCTCTTCACATGGACTACCAGAATGCTATCAATAAAATATTTCATGAATTGAAAGAGATAGATGATCCCGGAAAGGTAGCAACGTACATTCCTGAACTGGCCGGCATTCAGCCTGACAAATTCGGCGTACACATGACAACCCTTGATGACCATCACTACTCCATAGGCGACTCAGATGAAAAATTTTCTATTCAAAGTATTGCCAAAGTATTATCGCTTACTCTAGCGTACAAAATGGAGGGGGATTATCTGTGGAAACGTATGGGAGTAGAGCCTTCCGGTGCCCCTTTCAACTCACTCACGTTGCTGGAATACAATAACGGTATCCCACGAAACCCGATGATCAATTCGGGGGCTATTGTTGTGTGCGATATTTTAATCAGCCATTGCATACATCCCAAGGCTGAACTAATCGAATTCATTCGGGATTTGTCGGGAAACCAGGACATCCACTACTCAAAGCGTGTTGCGGACTCTGAAAAGAAAACAGGCCACAGAAACACCAGCCTCATTTATCTGATGAAATCATTTGGCAATATTCAGAATGATATCGAGGAAGTCCTCGATCTGTACTTCAATCTCTGCTCAATTGAGATGACGTGCAGGGAGCTTGCAAGTACATTCCTATACCTCGCAGGGTACGGAAACTGTCCGTATTCCAGCGAAAACGTAATCTCCGTTAGCAAGTCGAAGAGGATCAACGCCATCATGCAGCTCTGCGGGATGTACGACGAAGCAGGTGAGTTCTCGTTCAGAACCGGACTCCCGGGAAAAAGCGGGGTTGGCGGCGGTATTGTCGCTGTACGTCCAAATCAATACAGCATTGCCGTGTGGAGCCCGAAACTGAATCCGAAAGGCAACTCATTTAAAGGGATGGAGTTTCTTGAGCGGTTTACGACAGTAACAAAATCGTCAATCTTTTAAGGAACAGTGTTGATAGGCAGGATAACTTCTCAATATCTCTAATCTCGTTATGCAATTTATCCAACCGTTAGAATTTTATAAAAACAAAACTTATACAATTTTGCATATTTATTAGTAACCTGAGTTTGATTTAAAAGTGGCAAAAACAATCCAAAAAAAGCGTTAGTCAAGTAAAGTAAGTCAATACTTATGTCATGCAACGCAAGGGCGTGGCATCTCCTGTCTTTGTTATGAGCAGTAGATCACGCATCTCCCGAAGGGATCCCAATGGGGAAGTGCGAGATGACGCTCCTTTTGAGTTGTTTTAGGTGATATCCAACAAATTTAAGAATCGAACTCAAGTTAGTACATATACCCTTATATAATACCTGAGGAAACAGTCCGACTTTATGGAGATCACACAGCTGCTTAATGACGTAAGTACAGGGGATAAAGAGGCCTACAATAAACTTTATCCGCTCGTGTACGAAAAACTCAAGAGAATTGCCCGTCGCCAGCTGAACAATGAATACAGTTCCCGCACACTCAGCAATACAGGCCTGGTGCACGAAGCCTACGAAAAGCTGATTGATCAGGATGCTGTTCATTACAACGGACGAACTCATTTTTTCGCAATATCTGCACGTTCTATGCGGCAAATTCTGGTTGATTACGCCCGAAAACGAGCGGCTCAGAAACGTGGCGGCGACAACCACAAGATTACTCTCGATGAGAAAAATATCAGCCTTGATGAGCATGCCAATACAATTATCGAAATTGATGATTTAATGGATCAGCTTAAAACATTTGACGAACGCATGCATAGTATAGTTGAGCTTCGATTTTTTGGCGGGCTGAGTATTGATGATACAGCTGAAAATCTTGATATATCTCCAAGCACAGTTAATCGTGAGTGGGTTAAAGCACGGGGCTGGTTCTATCAGAGAATGCACGAAAATGAATGACAATTAAAATGATTTACGCATCTATGTAAAAATACTGGCAGTTGCATCATGGACACAAAGCACTGGACATCAATAACTACCATTCTCGACGAGGCCCTTGAACTGGCTCCGGATGAAAGAGTACCATTCATCAATAACTATAAGGGATTAAGCGATGAAATCAGGCAGGAGGCAATCTCCTTTCTGAAGTCAATTCATAAATCAGATCATTTTTGGGACGAGCTGATTGAGTCGAATAACGAACTGGTTGAGCAGATTGATAAGGATACATTTAATAGTCAACCTATTGAAGATTCGAGCCCACCTTCTCAGATAGGCCCCTATAAGATCCTCAGCAAAATTGCCAGCGGCGGCATGGGGAATGTATATCTTGCCGAGCGAACCGATGGACATCTGCAGATAACAGTAGCTTTAAAGCTGATCCGTCGTGAGTGCATCGATAACAATCATATTCACCAGTTCAACACCGAACGGAATATTTTAGGCCGGCTGAACCATCCGCATATTGCCCGTATTTACGACGGAGGTATCACGGAAAATGGGCGGCCGTATCTGGTATTGGAATATGTTGATGGGGTGCCTGTAACCGATTTCTGCCGGTCCAATAACTGTACCATCGACAAAAAGTTAAAACTGTTTGGACAGATTTGTGAGGGTGTCAATTTCGCTCACTCTAACCTGGTGGTTCATAGGGACCTCAAACCGGATAATATCTTTTTAAAACCAAACGGAAGCTGTAAAATCCTCGATTTTGGAATCGCAAAGATGATTGATCCGGATGGTCAATCCTCAGATGCAGATAAAGATGCCCCAAAACTCAGGCCGTTTTCGATCTGCCATGCTGCGCCGGAACAACTCTCAGATGGAACCATTACGACAGCCACTGATGTCTATGCTCTTGGTTTACTTCTTTACGAACTGTTAACAGGAACACTTCCTTATGATTTGAAGGGTAAATCGCCTAGTCATGCATTCCACATCATTGATTCAACACCGCTTCCTGCCGCCAGTTCAAAAGCAGAAAACAAAACTGACGCAAACAAATTACGCGGTGACCTGGATGAGATACTTCAGCATGCGCTCCACAAAGACCCTTCTCGCAGATATCAATCTGCAGGTGATCTGCTGTCAGATATTAGCAACTACCGAAAACACCTTCCGCTCTCATTTAAACAGGACCAGCGGCTGTATAAACTTACTAAGTTTGCGTCCAGAAACAGTGGTCTCCTATCGGGAATCACTGTACTTCTTATTATACTCACAAGCCTCTCTTTTTACTATATCAGCACAATTAAATTTGAGCGTCAAAAAGCCATAGCAGAAGAACAGAAAGCATCCTATATCGCAGGTTTTATGGTCGATCTTTTTGATGCCTCCGACCCTTTAAATAACATAACCGATACGCTCAGCGTCTACGATATACTGCAGACGGGACGTGATAAACTGGATAGTTGGGAGGGATCCCAACTATCAAAAGCTGATATCATGATCTCTCTTGGAAATGCTTACAAGAAACTTGGAGACTACGATCAATCTCGTACGCTTCTTGAAGACGCGTACAGGATTTATGAAATTGATACGCCTGATTCGCTTGCTACTCAAATGCTAAGACCAACAGTTGAAATAGCCAATCTTCATAAAGAGGAAAGAAACTTCAGCTATGCCGCTCACTATTTCGATCGATCGCTGCAGATTATCGACAAACAGGATGAAACCAGGCCTGAAATGGCGTCAATAATTTATTCCGGATACGGGGCTACTTTAACCGAGATCGGAAATCCTCAGCTTGCAATTATATACCTGGAGAAAGCTCTGCAAACGATTCGTTCTGCAAACCTTTCTGATTCATACACCAGAACCACTCAGACAAATCTTGCCCAGGCTTACCGAAGGAATGAAGAGTATCAACGGAGTGAAGCACTGTATAAAGAGTTACTTGATATCCTGCCGGCGGACGACTTCAATACGTCAGACGTATCCATCATACACAATAATCTTGGATACTTACTAAAAGTGCAGGACAAGTTTGATGAGGCTATTATTCACTATAATCGCTCCCTGGAAATTAATCGATTTATCTACGGACTTAAGCATCCAAACACAAAGATTGTGATGAACAATCTTGCCGCATTGCACGCAACAAACGGGCAATATGAGCTGGCAGAGGATATCAGGCTGGATCTGCTGGAAATCTCGCGAGAGGACTTTGGTGAGTTACACTGGAGAACCGGCTCTGCATACGAGTCGCTTGGTATATTGAAAATCCATTCTGGAAATATGGAGCGGGCAGCCGAATTTTTTGAGAAAGCCACTGAGATTTATACAGACACATTGGGCGGGGATCATATTTGGACTGAACGTACCATGCTATATTATTCACTGAGTCGGTTTAATTCAAACGAAAGTCAAGTGGCGAAAAGTCAATTCCACGAGGCCTTTGAATCTCTCAAAGAGAAACGTATTTATTTCTCAAGATACGATGTGGAGGTGATGAATCATCTGATTAACAACTTCAAACCTTATCCTTCCATATCAACATCACCGGATTTCGCTCGCCTTGAAGAGATCAAATAGACTAACGGCATTGTAAACTAAAAGATAACTCAGCAAGAGTTTTTAATGCTATTTCTCTTTTTTTTGATACTGGTTTGTCGGTTTCTGCGCATTCTTATATGAGCACCCTTCACCTTAAACTAATCCGTCATGAAAAAAACAGCTACATTAATATATTTTTTAATTTGTCTGATAATGTTCGCTATTCAGCCAGTAATACAGAACCAGCTTTTCGCACAGTTCACTCTGAACGAGTCAGCATACACTGCGCTCTTAAACACCAGCACAGACGTTACTGTGGTGTCATTTAGCGATCCTGATCCAATCATCTCAATCATTGATCAATCTGGTGCTAACCAAACATGGGATTTGACAGCATTTGCGTCTGAAGATTCTATCGTATCTACCGGCTCCATAGAATTTTTCAACAGTTTTGATGGCAAACTTGGAGCAGATTTCGATCATTTCAGCGATGCAAACGTCATGGCACAGGCACAGTTTGAAACAATAGTCGAAGTTAATGGAACGACATTTCAGATCAACCAAATTATTTATTCTTACAGTAATATCACTTCAAGTGGTTTAACAGAATACGGCACTGTTTCAGCTAATGCCTCATCCCCTAACACTGCTGATGTAACTATTCGAAATACTCCTCCCCAAACTGTCTATCCGTTTCCTCTCGCTTTCGAAACAAACTGGGACTATACATACACATCCGAAGTTACACAGTCAGGTGGTACCTCATCAAGTACAGAGTATACAGTTGATGCTGTGGTTGATGGATATGGGGACGTGCTTATAGGAGATGTTTCCATACCGGTAATCAGAGTTAAAGAAACTGAAACATCAGAATTATTCGGTTTCGAGTTTACAACTGTGAGCGTACGGTTTATAGATGAACGCGGGTTTGAAGTGGCCAATGCGAGTGTAGACATAGATGTATTTTCTGAATCTGATGAGTATGAACGTGCATCTGCCAATATTCAGCTCATACTCTCCGATGACCTTATTACGGTGTCTTCTGAAACATCACCCGATATTCCCACTTCAGTTGGACTTGATCAAAACTATCCAAACCCATTCAACCCGTCTACACAAATTACCTATCAGCTGAATGAACCGGGAAACGTTTCCTTGACGGTGTATTCACTCACAGGACAGAAAGTGCAGACACTCCTTAGCAGCGAATTCAAACAAGCAGGTGAATATTCAGTGCCTTTTGATGCCGGTAACCTCGCAAGCGGTATCTATATCTACCGGCTCACTGCAGGCAGTCAAACGTTTACAAGGAAAATGACGCTGCTGAAATAGACCTCAGACCATTAAAACTGCCCGGCATTACATGTGAACCGGGCAGTTCATGAGTATATAGTGCAAATCTTACTTCTGCATATAGGGCTTCAGCTGTCTGTTCAATTGCTTGAAAACACGCTCTCCTCTTGCGACTTTCACCACATCTCCTCACCTTAAACTTTTTATTCACCCAATCCTGATCAGATGTGCGGACGATATGTCTTGAAAGCGACGCTTGAAGAACTTCAAAAAACGTATGCGGCTGTTCCTGATGGAGTATTCCCTGTAGAACCCAGCTACAATGTGGCTCCATCCCACCACATGCCAGTCATACTGGAACGAAATGACGAGCGTGTTATTCAACCCCACCGCTGGGGACTTGTGCCGTACTGGGCCGACAGCGTCAAAACCGGCTACTCTATGATCAATGCACGGGGTGAATCTCTGTCAAAAAAGAAGTCGTTTCAGAAACCCTTCAAATCTCAACGATGTATCATTCCTGCCAGCGGTTTTTATGAATGGAAAACCAGTTCTTCAGGAAAATTCCCTCATTATATTTGCCGAAAAAAATCTGAACTGATGCATTTTGCCGGACTCTGGGAGCATTGGGAAGAGCCTCAAAACGGAGAGACCGTTCACAGTTTTACAATTATCACCACCAACGCTAACAAACCGATGGAAGAGCTGCACGATCGTATGCCGGCTATGCTTTTGCCTGAGGAGTTTGATACCTGGTTAGATCCCTCCTTTCACGATACCAGCGCCCTGCAAGATCTTATCCGCCCCTGGCCTGATGACGATATCACTTTTTACCGCGTGAACAAAGAGGTCGGAAACGTCTCCAATAACCGCCCGGAACTCCTGGAACCATACCGTGATCTGTTTTCTTAACGGCACCTCCGAAAAGAACCTGCCAGAGTGCGACCGCAGAGAGCTCCTGGCAGAGTTTAGGGAGTTAGGGAATTGAGAAATTGGTAAATCAGGTGCTTTGAAAATTGGTTGATGATTAGGGAATAGGTATGCTTTCTTACTTATCTGGAGTGAGTCTGGGAAATTCGCTTAACGATGATAAGATTCTATCATTTTACGAATCAACAGTTCAGCAATCCAACACCAGAAGGGAAACTTACCGTCAGAGACAAAGAATCTTGTAATACCAGCTCGTTAATGAGTGCGTCTTACCTATATCAAATATTCATATCGTTCAGGGCGCATGAGAAGCGGGTCAGCGACGTCGAACTACATTCTGGCAACTCTGCCAGCGGCTCTCTGCGCTCGCAGTCTTGCAGGTTGTCTTGTTAAAGAGTTCCTTTCCATGCGGAGTGTGCTTTTTGCCGACGCAGGGAGAGGACAGGAGAGGGTTGCAGCTCGGGTCGCCTGTCCCGAAGGGAAAAACTGTCATCAGCGGCAGGAGATCTTTTTAGTTCCGGCACGTAAATGAGTGCCTTTTGCCCACATCAAAAATAAGGGGCGTTCCCGGCTCAGAGAAAGCGGGTCGGCAACACCACTGTACGTGTTCAATTCATCAGATGAAGATCATGACGACCAAATAACACATTGACATATGTACAATATATGTGTAAACTTACTTTTCCTTAACGGAGGAGTTTATGGACAAGGAAAAATACCCACCAATCAATGTGCTTAACGTCGTACGCGGGTTTTCGAACCCAAAGCTGAAATACCACATCACACCCTATCGGTTTGAAACTCCAAAAGGAGAACACTTTCATATCCGGCAGATCAGGCAGATGCATAAGGAGCGCGTTGGTAAAGGCGTTCACTACCACTATGTGGTAAAAACGGAAAGCCGGCGTTTTTTCCACCTTGTATTTGACACCACCACCCTTTCCTGGCGAATGGTACAAGAAGTTGATGAAATGCTGTTCTTCAACGAGTAAACAGCGGTAATGTAGAATATTTTGTGGGATAGATCTGCACCATCAAGACATGGCATTTCTAAACTCTCTTCGTTTTTCATGATGAAAAGCTAAAAAAGACTTCCCATGCTGATTCCAACTTATCTATCCTGAGAAATGCTATGTCTAAAGTTTAGTTTCAAGTTTTTCTTGCCAACGCATATATACCGTTTCCTTTCTCATTCCGGGTATAGAGGTCTGAGAGGTTCATCAGAAGAGAGACCGGCAAAACAAAAGGATAGTAAATAAGCAGCGGAATGACGGCGAAAAGCCCCAGTTTGTTAAACGCAATCATCGGCCATTTTACGGATAACACCCAGGCTTTATGACCCCAAAATCCATAGGTGTAGTGTACTTTTTTCGGCTGCAGTCCGGCCTGCTTCAGTTTTTCTGAAATCTCTTCCTTTGAATAGCCCGGCCGCGCGTGCTCGCCCACAAACGAGTCGTCCTCATCGCCATCTTCTTCTGAATAATGAGACGGCGAATGCATCAAAAAATATCCTCCGTCCTTCAGTTGAGCAGTAATATTCTTCATCACCCTAACATCCTCCTCAATGTGTTCCAGAACATCAATACAGATAGCCATGTCGAACGTGTTGTCGGTTTCGAGCTGCAGAAGATCAGCGTAATAAAACCGGATCTTCCCACGGTTTATCTGCTTTTCAAAATAGCGCTCGTTATCGCACAGGTAATCTTTCTTCACATCTACGGAGTCTACCTCTACGTTCCTAAACCGATTCAGGATAAACCGGTCGTACTGCCCAAACCCGCACCCGGCGTCAAGAAGTTGCCAATGGCCATCCCGGTCCAGCGGGGCTCCGGTCTCTTTAATAACCCGACGAATGTGCCAGCTTCGGAGAAAAAAGAGGTCCAGCAGGAAGTAAAAGAATCTCCGGAGAATCCGGGAATTTTTTATAATGGCTGAAAATTTATCTTTAACCGGATCGTACTCAATCTTACTCATAAACCCGTCGTCTTCTCTATTCCGGGCATAAACTTATGCACACGATTTTTATTCACCATCTCTCCCAAAAATCCGATTGAAAAGAACTGAACACCGATCACTACCAGCAAAATCCCAAGAAAAAGCAATGGGCGGTCACCGATCGGCTGATCCCAGAAGATTTTCAGCACGGCAATGTAGAGATTGACAATCATCCCAACGGTAGTAAGCAGTACCCCGATTGTGCCAAAAAAGTGCATCGGCCGCTCCATATAGCGGTTTACAAAGAGAAGGGTTACCAGATCCAGGAACCCATTCATAAACCGGGAAAGCCCAAACTTGGTGGTTCCATATTTCCTGGGATGGTGCTTCACTTCCTGTTCTTCAATGTTGCCGAATCCCTGCCACTTAGCCAGCAGCGGAACGTACCGGTGCAACTCCCCATAAAGATGAATATGCTCGGTTACTTCCCGGCGATAGGCTTTCAGTCCACAGTTGAAATCATGAAGCTTGATGCCGGTTGTCCAGCGTGTAACAGCATTGAAAAACCGCGATGGAACTGTTTTCGAAATCGGATCGTGCCGGACTTTTTTCCAGCCGCTAACGAGGTCGGCTCCTTGTTTGAG
>Ga0307966_1001918_pt1 | contig 16146 bp, 29 predicted proteins | sample OrgLakmetagen646_FD_203141 | JGI IMG/M metagenome (GOLD analysis project Ga0307966, IMG submission 203141) | Saline water microbial communities from Organic Lake, Antarctica - #646 | ecosystem: Environmental > Aquatic > Non-marine Saline and Alkaline > Saline | place: Antarctica: Organic Lake... | reverse complement strand
TATCCTGAAAAAGCGTCCCTGACTCACTCAACGATCTGCTTATCTCTTTCACTATGTTCAAAGAACGTCCGCCAACTCACCAATTCCCATCGACTCGTTGACAGATTTACAAACTAAGAATAATTTCTATCAAAAGCCAAACAGAAATAGAAATTATTTACTTTTTATTTTCTTTGTCTTCGGTATCATCATCAGCTTCTTCAGACTCATTTTTTTCTTCTTTCTTTGTGTTAGCATCTGAAGCTGCATCTGTTTCATCACCCGCTTCTTTTGAAGCTTCAACTTCATTGGTCTCTTCTTCTTTCGCTTCTGACTTGTTAGTTACTTCTTCTTTTATTTCAGATTTAGACTCAGCAGGTGCTACGACTTTTTCTTCTTTCTCCGCTGTGTCCTTCAAATCCTCATCAGAAGATGTCGGTGTGTTTGATTTACCTGCCCGTCGTGTACGTTTCTTTTTAGACGATTTATTCTCAGGCTGATAGTCACTGAAATCAACCAGCTCAATCAGCGCCATTTCTGCACTGTCACCTAAACGGAACCCGAGCTTTAATACACGAGTGTAACCACCGGGACGATCGCCTACTTCAGGCATGATATCATTAAACAAAATGGTTACGGCATTTTTATCTTGTAGAGAAGAGAAAGCCTGTCTCCGCGTATGGCTTGAGTCTTCTTTAGCTTTAGTTATAACCGGTTCGATATACCGTCTGAGCTCTTTAGCTTTCGTAACGGTAGTTTGAATCGATTTATGCTCAATAAGACTGCACGCCAAAGCTTTCATTGTAGCTTTGCGGTGGGAAGTATTTCTCCCGAGTTTTTTTCCTTTTACTAAATGACGCATAACTATATATCCTTAATTATTTATCCAGAAATTTTGACACATCCATGCCAAATTCCAGGTTTTTCTCTTCAATTACTTCAACAAGTTCAGAGAGGGACTTTTTACCAAAGTTTCTGAATTTTAACAGATCCTGCTCATCACGAGATACCAGTTCTGCAATAGTGTTGATATTTGCCGATTTGAGGCAGTTATATGCACGAACACTTAGGTTCAGGTCCTCAATACTTGTCTTGAGCAGGCCTGCTATACGTTGCTTCTCCGCATCCACTTCTTCCTCTTCCTGAGTAAACGGCTCTTCAATCTTCTCAGTGATAAATTTCTCTATATGCTCTTTGAGAATTTTGCCCGCTATTGTGAGTGCTTCTTTTGCATTTAATGACCCGTCTGTTGTTACATTCAGAACGAGCTTTTCGTAATCGGTACGCTGACCAACCCGTACATTTTCAACGTCAAAATTTACAGACTTAATCGGCGTAAATATCGCATCAATTGGCATCAGAGTAACATCATCATCAAAATCGTCAGCCATCTCTTCCGCGGGTACATATCCTCGTCCGCGACCTATCCTCAATTCCATATCTACCTGAACATCATCAGACAACGTAGCTATTAATTGATCGGGGTTTAATACCTCAAAGTCAGCAGTAGCTTCACCGATATCTTCTGCGGTGAGCCGGCCTGATTCAGTTTTCGAAAGATTTATCACCCCGCCGCTTTGTTCTACCTGCTTAAAACGAACCTGCTTGAGGTTTAATATAATCTCGTACACATCTTCTTTGACTCCCTCTATACTGGAGTACTCATGATCTACACCGTTTATTTTAACGGCTGTAATCGCAAGTCCTGGCAAGGAAGACAAAAGAACTCGTCTGAACGAATTTCCAATTGTTACTCCAAAACCACGTTCGAGAGGCTGAAGGATAAAGGTTCCATAGTTATCGGAATCCTGTTCTACCTCCACAGATTCCGGCATTTGCAAACTATAGTTGTTCATAAAATAATAGGTTAAGTCTGTTATAAAATTACTTAGAGTAGAGCTCGATGATCAACTGGACGTTGATATTTTCTGGTATCTCATCTCGTACCGGATCATTTAAATACTTACCGGTTTTTGACTTTTTATCAATCTCGAGCCATTTATATCTACCGGGTGAACTATTGTTCAACGATTCGTTGATGAGTTCCAGGTCTCTTGATTTTGGACGAATCGTAATGACATCACCTGATCTAACGTGATATGAAGGTACGTTCAAAATCTGACCATTTACAACTATATGTTTATGGCTTACAAACTGACGTGCCTGACGTCTTGTTTTTGCAAATCCAAGTCGGAAGACAACATTGTCGAGCCTTGCTTCAAGAATTTGAAGCAGAAGATCACCTGTCACTCCTTCTTTAGCATTGGCTTTCTCATATACATTACGGAATTGTTTCTCAAGTAGACCGTAAGTGTATTTGGTCTTTTGTTTTTCATCCAGCTGAATTGCGTACTCAGATTTTCTTGAGTATCTGCTTCTGCCATGCTGACCAGGTCCGTAAGGCTTACGTTCCAACGCGCTGCTCGGGCCAAAAATGGGCTCACGAAATCGTCGTGCAATCTTTTGTTTAGGTCCTCTGTATCTTGCCATTGTTTTCTAAATGTATTGGTTAAACTCTTCTTCTTTTAGGTGGACGGCAACCGTTGTGAGGGATAGGTGTGCGATCTTTGATAGACACAACCTCAAGTCCGCTCGTTGCAAGTGCACGAATGGCGGCTTCACGACCAGATCCGGGACCTTTAACAAATACCTCAACCTTACGCAGCCCCATTTCATGTGCAGTGGAAGCAGCATTTTCAGCGCTAACCTGCGCAGCATATGGAGTGTTTTTCCGAGATCCTTTGAATCCTTCTTTTCCAGAGGAAGACCAGGACAAAACATTGCCATTGGCATCTGTTACACTAACAAGCACATTGTTAAATGTAGCTTTGATAAACGCCATCCCGTTGGGATCGCTAATTTGTTTTTTCTTCTTACGTTTTCCGTCCGCTTTACCGGCAGATCTTCTTGGTCGTTTAGCCATATTATATACAGTTTAGAATAATTTACTTTTTAGTAGCGGTCTTTTTACCGGCGACCGTACGTCGTTTACCCTTACGGGTTCTTGCATTGGTTTGGGTTCGCTGGCCCCTCACGGGCAGTCCCCGTCTATGGCGCACTCCCCTGTAACTTCCGGTTTCAATTAACCGCCGGATATTGCCATTTATTTCAGTTCTGAGGGCACCCTCAACTTTATAATCTTCCTCGATAATCTGACGGAGCTCAGATACTTCATCATCCGTCCATTCCACAACTTTCTTGTCGTGGTCGATTTTTGCTTTGTCGAGAATTTCTTTTGAAAGATTGGGTCCTATGCCAAAGACGTAGGTAAGCCCAATTATTCCTCTTTTCTGTTTAGGTAAATCTATTCCAGCAATTCGTGCCATAACTTAATCCGGTAAATTATTATCCTTGACGTTGTTTATGCCGAGGATTCTTTTTATTGATTACGTAAATACGTCCTTTTCTACGTACGATTTTATCGTCTGAACTTCGCTTTTTAACTGATGACTTTGTCTTCATCGTAATTTCCTATTTTGTTATTCTACTTATAACGATATGTGATTCTGCCTTTAGTAAGATCATAAGGCGACATTTCTACCTGTACACGATCTCCTGGGAGAATCTTTATATAGTACATCCTCATTTTACCCGATACATGAGCCAGTATCTCATGGCCATTATCAAGCTCAACTTTGAATTGAGCATTTGGTAAAGCTTCTAAAATTTTTCCGTCTTGCTTAATCGGCTCTTGCTTAGCCATAAAACGTCAATATATTTTCATTTTTTGTTATCTCGGCAATATAATCAAAAGTGCTGAGAATTTCAGCATTTCCTTCGCGAACTATCACATCATGTTCAAAATGCGCTGCATTTTTCCCATCAGCTGTTACAATAGTCCAGCCATCTTTCAGTGTGTTCACTTCATATGTACCCATAGTAATCATTGGCTCTATTGCCAAACCCATACCTGTACGCAGGCGTTCTCCTTTGCCAGGCCGGCCGTAATTCGGAACTGATGGATCTTCATGCATTTTCTTTCCAATTCCATGACCTACAAGATCTCTTACAACACCAAAGTTTTGGTCTTCGCAGTGTAATTGAATCGCGTTACCAATATCACCGATGCGATTTCCGTGAACAGCTTTATCAATTCCAACATAGAGTGACTCTAACGTTGTTTTCAAAAGCCGCTTCGTATCATCATCTGTTTCGCCTGCTACAAATGTATAGGCATGATCACCAAAGTAACCATTTAGTTCTACACCACAATCTACAGAAATAATATCTCCTTCCTGTATTTTGCGCTTACCTGGTATCCCATGAACCACTTCTTCATTAATTGAGATACACAGACTCCCAGGAAACGGATTGCTACCTCCGCCATAGCCTTTAAAGGCCGGGCGTGCATTATGCTTTTTAATATAATCTTCTGCAATCCGGTCAAGTGTACCCGTTTCAATACCAGGTTCAAGTTTCTTTGCTACCTCTGCGAGTGTTCTTGAAACAAGCTGCGCAGCATCACGCATTTTTTCAATTTCTGATTCACTCTTAAGGTATATCATTAGGCTCTTCTGCGTCCTTTAATTTTGCCGGATTTCATGAATCCATCATAATGACGCATCATTAGATGGCTTTCTATTTGTTGAAGTGTGTCTAAAGCCACACCAACAATAATCAGGAGACTTGTACCTCCATAAAATAGTGCAAATCCCGGGGTGACACCCATTCGGGCAATAATTGCCGGAAGTATTGCAACAAATGAAAGAAATAAAGATCCCGGTAATGTAATTTTCGTCAAAATATTATCAATAAACTCTACAGTTTGCTTACCCGGACGTACACCTGGAATGAATCCACCTTGCCGCTTCATAGTATCCGCCATCTCTTTTGGATTTACTGCAATTGCGGTATAGAAAAATGTGAAAAACACACAGATGATAAAGAACACAATAGAATATGTCACTCCGGTAAAGTCAGCCGACCATGCTGTCATATACTGAACTGTAGCGTTTTCAGGGAAAAAAGTGCCCACTGTGCTCGGTATGAACATTATAGACTGTGCAAAAATAATTGGCATAACACCGGCTGCATTCACACGCAGCGGAAGATACTGAGTTGTTCCTCCGTAGACCTTCCTACCTACAACACGCTTGGCATACTGTACTGGTATTTTCCTTGTTCCCTGCGTAAGCAATACACATGATGCGATAACAAGCGCTAGTCCGCCAAGCTCAACAATGATAATAATAGCATTGTTTGTGGTGGATATTTCATTGATCAAAGCTGTAGGCAATGCTGCAATAATTCCTATCATAATTAGGAGTGATATACCATTACCGATGCCGCGATCTGTAATCCTTTCGCCCAGCCACATCACAAATGTAGTACCTGCAGTGAGTATAATAATCGACGTAAGTATAAATGCTGTATTGCTTACAACAATTGCATTTGGAGATGTTGCAATCAAATTGATTGCAAAACCGATAGCCTGGACTGCAGTGATTCCAACGGTTCCATATCGGGTCAGACGATTAATTTTCCGACGACCTTCTTCTCCTTCACGCTGAAGTTTTTGAAAATATGGCACTGCAGCACCCATCAACTGAATGATAATCGCTGCCGTAATATAAGGCATAATTCCAAGTGCAAAGACACCGGCTCTCGAAAATGCACCCCCTACAAAAAGGTCAAACAACCCCATCAGGCTGGATGCATCGCCGGTAGTCGCTGTTAAAGCATTTGCATCAACGCCTGGCATAGTAACGTAGCTACCAATGCGGTAAACCATAAGAACACCCACAACGTATAGAATACGATTCCGGAGGTCCTCAATTTTAAATATGTTTCTAAAATTCTCTAAGGTACTCATTCGATAGGGTTAAGCTAAGTGGTGTGATATTTATTAGTTAACGACTTCAACACTTCCACCGGCATCTTCGACCTTCTCTCTGGCCGAACCGCTGCAGGCGTGTATTTCAATAGAAATCTTAGTATCGATCTCACCTGTACCAAGCAGTTTGATACGGTCATTATCATCAGCCAGTCCGCTATTCACGAGATCAGCAATAGTAATCGTATCGCTGAGTTTACCTGCTTCAATAAAGTCGGAAATCTTCTGTACATTTATTGCCTGATATTCGACTCTGAATCGATTTGTGAATCCAAACTTAGGTATACGACGTTGCAAAGGCATTTGCCCACCTTCGAACCAAGCTTTCACCTTGCTACCACTTCTGGATTTTTGCCCGTTGTGTCCACGTCCGGATTGTTCGCCCATGCCTGAGCCTTGTCCACGGCCCACGCGCTTGCGCTTTTTATGAGAATCCGGTGCTTTTAGATTATGTAATTTCATAGGAATAAATACTTAAAACGATTATTAGCCTTCAAATACTTTACTCACGCTTACACCCCGTCGCTGTGCAACTTCCACAGGATCTGTAGCGTTTCGGAGTGCTTCAAAAGCCGCTTTCACCATGTTATGTGGATTAGACGATCGAAGTGACTTCGACAGTATATTCTTTACACCCGCAACGTCAAGCAGTGATTTAACAGCACCACCTGCAATTACACCTGTACCGTCAGATGCCGGCCGAAGCAGTACTTTCCCTGCTCCCGCCTTTCCAACAATCGGGTGATGGATTGATCCGGTTTTGGTCATCGATACTTTAATAAGGTTCTTTTTAGCATTGTCGAACCCTTTCTGAATGGCATCAGCCACTTCATTGGCTTTACCGAGACCGTGACCCACAACGCCATCGCCATTACCTACTACAACAATTGCGTTGAAACTGAAACGACGACCACCTTTAACAACCTTAGAGACCCTGTTAATATGAACCAGTTTCTCTTCAAGATTAAGGTTACCGGCCGGGATATTGTGTTTTCTACGTATTTTTGGCATAATTCTTATAATGTGTTTTTAAAAGTCCAATCCGCCTTCGCGAGCACCGTCTGCTGCGGCTTTAATAATTCCATGATACTTGTATCCACCTCTGTCAAAAACAACCTTTTTGATACCCTGATCCAGAGCTGTTTTTGCGAGAGCCTGCCCTATAAGTGATGCAGCTTCAATTTTAGACTTATCAGCAATCTCATCTTTTAGATCTTTTGATACAGAAGAAGCAGATGTGATAGTCACATTTTCACGGTCGTTAATCAACTGCAGATATACATGTTTGCTGCTTTTAAAAACCGCGAGACGAGGCCTTTCAGCTGTACCCGTAATTATTGAGCGAATCCGCGTTCGAATTTTGTTTCTGCGTTCAGTTTTTAATCGATTTTTCTTCATTTATCTAATATCTAAAATTATTTTGCAGCAGATTTACCAGCTTTTCTTCTCACATATTCGTCTGTATAACGAATACCTTTTCCTTTGTAAGGCTCCGGTTTTCTCATAGACCGAATTTTTGCGGCTACCTGGCCAACCATCTCTTTATTGACACCTGAAATAATAAGAAGCGGATTTTTCTTAGTCTTTGTATCTACTTCAATTTCAATTCCTTCAGGCGGAACAAAATAAATGGGATGTGAAAAACCCAGGTTGAGTTCAAGAATACCGTTGGTAAACGTTGCACGGTAACCAACACCTATAATCTCCAGTGTTTTTTTGTATCCGTTCGTCACGCCTTCAACCATGTTATAAATCAACGATCGATACAGGCCGTGAAGAGATTTGTGATTTTTTGAATCACTTGGACGTTTCACGATAATTTCGTTATCCGTTTGTTCAACGGTGATGTCCGGATGGATACGAATCGTACCTGATCCTTTGTCACCTTTCACGGTAACTGTGTTGTCGGCACCAATGATGAACTCAACATTGTTGGCTAAATCAACCGGTTGTTTACCTATTCTTGACATAACATTTGTATTCTAAAATTTTTAGTAAACAGTGCAGAGAATCTCTCCACCAATTTTCATTTTCTTCGCTTCTTTATCTGTCATTACACCATCAGATGTAGACAGAATGACAATACCAAGTCCGTTATATGATTGTGGTATCTCATCTGAATTGCAATACTTTCGAAGACCTGGTTTAGAGACACGGATCAGCTTTTTAATAACAGGCTGTCCGTAGGCATCATATTTCAGAAACAAGCGAAGTACACCCTGCTTATTGTCTGTAATATCGATATAGTTATTCACATATCCCTTATCAACAAGGATTTTCGTCATTGCGCGCTTCAATTTCGAAGCGGGTACATCAACCCGGCGATGGCCGGCCTGCTGTGCGTTTCTTAAACGCGTTAAATAATCAGATACTGGGTCAGATTGCATAATTTAATTCTCCTGTGTTACCAACTTGCTTTTCGAACGCCTGGAATTTTTCCATTGAGAGCTAATTCACGGAATTTAATCCGGGAAATCCCATATTCACTAATGTATCCGCGGGGGCGGCCTGTAAGGCTGCATCGGTTTCTAACACGAGTAGGACTCGCATCGCGCGGCAGTTTCTGTAGTCCTTCATAGTCGCCTGCTTCCTTAAGCTCACGGCGCTTTTCAGCATACTTTTCCACTGTTCGTTTTCTTTTTTCGTTACGTGCTATCCAGGATTTTTTAGCCATTGGTTTCTGCTTTGTTATTCAATTTCAATTCTTAAACGGCATTCCGAAGTACTTCAGCATCGAAAATGCTTCTTCATCTGTATCGGCAGAAGTTACAAATGTAACATCCATGCCGTGAACGGTTGACGCCTTGTCTACATCAATTTCAGGGAAAATAGTATGTTCCTTAATCCCCATTGTGTAGTTGCCACGGCCATCAAAACTCTTATTTGGAATCCCTTGAAAGTCTCGTGTTCTGGGCAGGGCGAGGTTAATCAGACGATCCAAAAACTCGTACATGATTTTTCCTCTAAGCGTAACTTTGCAACCGATTTCTTGTCCTTCGCGAAGTTTAAAGTTCGCAACAGAACCCTTTGCTTTTGTTTTAACCGGTTTCTGCCCAGTAATCAAACCAATATTTTCAGTGATAGTATCGAGTGTTTTGGCATCGTTAATTGCATCGCCATATCCCACATTGATCACGATTTTTTTTAGCTTGGGAACTCCCATTATGTTCTCGTATGTAAACTCTTTAACGAGTTTATCCACGATGTCGTCTTTGTAGTATGTATAAAGTCTTGCTTCTGCCATTCTATTACTTGTCTATAATTTCGCCGCTGTTCTTTGCGTATCGAACCCATCGTCCGCCGCCCTCTTCTTCTACTCGTTTTCTGCCAATACGTGTCGGCTCATCCGAGTTAGGGTCAATCACCATCAAATTAGAAATATGTACTGCTGCTTCTCTTTTTAAACGACCACCCTGCGGGTTATCCTGGGATGGTTTTTCATGATGTGTTGTCATGTTTACGCCTTCAACCAGTGCTTTTTCGGTTGTTGGATAAACAATCATGACTCGTCCTCTTTTGCCTTTGTCATTCCCGGCAAGAACAAGGACTTCATCATCACGTTTAACGTGCAATTTCTTTTTCTTATTAAACTTACGTGGCATAATGCTATCCTTTAAAGTACTTCAGGTGCCAGTGAAACAATCCGCATATAACTTTTTTCTCGAAGTTCTCTGGCAACTGGGCCAAAGATACGGGTTCCAACAGGTTCCTTTTCTTTGTTAATAATTACCGCCGCGTTTTCATCAAATCGAATGTAGCTTCCATCTTTGCGACGAATTTCTTTTTTAGTGCGAACGATAACTGCTTGTACAACTTCCCCTTTCTTAACGTTGCCTCCGGGAATAGCTGTACGGACCGAGCATGAAATCAGATCTCCGATACTTGCATATCTTCTTTTTGAATCTCCAAGCACCTTTATGCACATTAATTTACGTGCTCCGCTGTTATCAGCTACATTCAGTGTCGATTGTGTTTGAATCATTAGTTTAACCTACAGATTGATCGTTATTTGGCTCGTTCCACGATCTCGACCAAACGCCAAGATTTTCTTTTTGATAATGGACGCGTTGACATGATTAAAACTGTATCACCGGCATTCGCCTCGTTGCCTTCATCGTGTGCAAGGTACTTGGTCGTTTTGGTAATATACTTTCCATAAATGGAATGTTTTATCTGCCGCTCAACGGCTACAGTTATTGTCTTATCCATGCGATCGCTAACTACGCGGCCGGTTCTTGTTCTTCTTTGTGCTCTTTCTACTTGTGCCATATTATTTATTCAGCACTCTTTTTTTCGTTAATAATCGTTGTCAGTCGGGAAATCTCGCGCCGCGTACTTTTAATACGTGCCGGATTTTCAATTTGTCCTGCAATGGCTTTGTTAAATTTGAAGTCTACCAAAGCCTGTTTTTCATCTTTCAGTCTGGCTTCCAGCTCAGACATTGAAAGATCTCGTAATTCGTGTGATTTCATGTTTTATCCTGTAAAGCTTAATTATAAACCGTCGTAATCCCGACGTTTCACAAATTTAGTTTTAATAGGAAGTTTATGAGATGCTCGTCGTAATGCTTCCTGAGCCATCCCTTCACTAACCCCTGCAATTTCAAACAAAATACGACCTGGCTTCACAACAGCAATGTAATGATCGAGTGCTCCCTTACCTTTACCCATTCGGGTTTCAGCGGGTTTCCTGGTAATCGGACGATCAGGGAAAATACGTATAAATGTTTTACCGTCACGCTGGAGTGTTCTGGCAATCGTTACGCGACAAGCTTCAATTTGTCGGGCGGTAATGAACTTAGGCTCAAGCGCCTTCAGACCAAAACTACCAAATGCCAGAGTAGTACCTCGCTGAGCGTTTCCTTTCAGCTTATCTCTGTGTTGCCGGCGTCTTGCAATTCTTTTCGGTTCTAACATGATGTCTAATGCTGTCTATTAATTACGAGTTCGTCGTTTTGATCTGCCGCCGCCTTTACGCTTGCTTCGGCGACCGCCACCTTTACGTTGAGGTTCATTGTCCTGTGAAGAATCAGAACCGGGTGTTAAGTCTACGTCACCTATAATTTCACCTTTGAAAATCCATACGGATACTCCAATGGATCCATAAATCGTATTTGAGGTGATATTTGCATAATCTATATCAGCCCGAAGAGTATGCAACGGTACACGGCCTTCGTGGTACTGTTCAGTACGGGCCATTTCTGCACCACCTAAACGACCGGCACATTTGATTTTAATACCTTTAGCACCCATTCTCATTGCAGAGGAGATGGCAGTTTTCATTGCTCGTCTGAAAGACACTCTGGCCTGAAGTTGCTGAGAAATATTTTGAGCAACAAGACTCGAATCGAGTTCAGGGCGCTTAATTTCGCTTACGTTAATCTGAACTTCCTTATTTGTGATCTTTTTCAACTCACCACGTAAAAGTTCGATTTGCTCACCGCCTTTACCGATAATTACGCCGGGTCGTGAGGTATTCAGAGTAAGAAGAATCCGTTTTGGGGTCCGTTCAATAAATACATTAGAGAGACCACCATTTCTAAGACGGATTGCGAGGTATTCCCGCAGTTTTGTGTCTTCCAGCAACATAGCTGGTTTATTCTCTTCTGCATACCAGTTGGAGTCCCAACCTTTTATAATTCCGAGTCTAAGTCCTGTTGGATTACTTTTTTGTCCCAAAGTTTTATCTTTTAATCTTCAATTACGGTTTCTTCAATCTTAGCAACAACAACAGTTATATGGCTGCTTCTTTTATTGATGCGGTGTGCACGTCCCATCGGGGCCGGCTGAATCCGCTTCAATGTTACACCTTCATCTACATATATTTCTTTTATGTATAACAGATCATCATCCAGGCGTTCTTCCTGGAATTTATCACGGGCGTTAGCTGCTGCCGATCGAATCACTTTACTCACATCTGCTGCTGCAGCCTTTTTTGTGAACTCAAGTGCTTTAATCGCCTTGTCAACCTTTTCCCCGCGAACGAGATCTACAATAAGTCTCAGTTTTCGGGGTGCCTTCCGAAGGTGTCGCTGAACTGCTTTAGCTTCAAATGTTTGTGTTTCCATCAATAAAATCCGTTACCTATTTCATTTTCTTGAGAGGGTGCCCGCGGAACGTGCGAGTAGCTGAGAATTCACCCAGTTTATGGCCTACCATATTCTCTGTAATATAGACCGGGATGAACTGCTTACCGTTGTGAACTGCAATCGTCAAACCGATAAACTCAGGTGTTATCATCGATCCGCGAGACCAAGTTTTAATGACCTTCTTTTTGCCACTCTCATTCATGGCGTCAACTTTACGTTGAAGCTTATAATGAACAAAGGGCCCTTTTTTTAACGAACGTGGCATACTTATTTAGATTTTTTTGTTTTTCTTCGCTTAACAATGAATTTTGAAGACATTTTATTTCTGTTTCTAGTCTTCTTACCCTTGGCTGACTGTCCCCATGGTGATCTCGGGTGACCGCCTGATGCCTTACCTTCACCACCACCCATCGGGTGATCGACGGGGTTCATCGCAACACCCCGTGTCTGAGGTCTGCGTCCCAGCCATCTATTTCGTCCGGCTTTTCCTTTCGTTGTATTAAAATGATCAGGGTTACTCGTAGCACCGACTGTAGCAATACAGGTTCCAAGAATTCGGCGAACTTCGCCGGATGGAAGTTTAACTGTTACATACTTATCAGTTTTGGCAACCATTTGTGCAACGGTTCCGGCACTTCTGCAAAGTTGAGCCCCTTTTCCGGGTTGTAACTCAACATTATGGATGTATGTACCGGCAGGCATTTTGCTCATCGGCATTGCGTTGCCTACATCTGGAGCGGCAGTTTCAGAATTTATTATGGTATCGCCAACCTGTAGTTTATTTGGCGCAATAATATATCTTTTTTCACCGTCAGCGTATGCAACAAGTGCAATCCGTGCCGTACGGTTAGGATCGTATTCAATTGTTTGGACTTTCGCAGGGATATCAAACTTATTGCGTTTGAAATCTATAACTCGAAGTCTGCGCTTATGTCCACCACCACGGTGTCTGGATGTTTTTCGTCCGCGATTGTTACGGCCACCGGATTTGCCATGACCGAACGTCAGCGATTTCAGCGGTTTGCTGATCGTGATGTCATCAAACACAGGTGCAATTCTGTGTCGCTGTCCCGGTGTAATTGGTTTAATTTGTCTGGTTGCCATTGAACTCTATTGTTTAAATTTCGCTAAAGAAATCGATTTCGCCTTCTTTAAGTGTAATAATTGCTTTCTTCCAAACAGCGCTTCGGCCTTCAACAAAACCACTTCGGGTATGACGGCCTTTTGGTTTAGACGGTACAATCATTGTGTTCACCTTAGATACCTTTACTTCAGGGTATCGCTCTTCAATTGCTTTTTTGATTTGAGGCTTGGTAGATGTTTTCAAAACCTTAAACGCGTACTTTTGATCCTCTTCCTGGATGCGCGTCAACTTTTCAGTAATAAGTGGTTGAATTAATATGCTCATTCTGCGTCCTCTTCTACTTTAAGTGCAAAGCTATCTACAAGAACACCAAGTGCTTCATTCTGTATTAGAACAAAATCGGCATTCATTATTTCATATGTAGTGGGTTTGTTAGCCTCAAGTACATGAACTTTAGAAAGATTGCGGGCTGATTTATAGAGAATCATATCTGTTCCTTTCGTTAGAATAAGAACCTTTTTATCAGCTATATCCAAAGCCGCTAGAAGAGAAACGATCTCCTTTGTTTTTGGCTCATCAAGTGACAAGCCATCAATCACACGGATTGACTCTTCAGATGCTTTCAAGGAGAAAGCAGACATTCTTGCCAGACGTTTCGCTTTCTTTGTAAGGCGAACCGTATAATTTCTTGGTTTAGGCCCAAAAACAGTACCACCGCCTCTTAAGAGTGGCGATCGGATAGAGCCACGACGGGCCATACCAGTACCTTTCTGTTTATATGCTTTACGACCGCCACCGCGAACTTCACCGCGTTCCTTAGTACTGGCAGTGCCTTGTCGCTTATTTGCAAGAAACCGACGTACATCTTCATAGAGTACGGTTTCATTAGGCTCAATGCCGAAGATCTGATCATTCAGATCAGCTTTCTTCCCACTACTTTTGCCATCAGTTTTATGAATTGTAACTTTCATCAGGCTTAACTCTGTGATTTATTATGAATTTCTACGTATCCGCCATTTGGTCCGGGAATGCTGCCCGTTACAAGAAGCATATTGGAATCAGTATAAATTTGAGCTACAGACAGATTCTGTGTTTTGGTGCGTTTATTACCTGAGCGACCAGCCATTTTGATACCTTTAAATACTCGTGATGGATCTGATGCCTGACCAATTGCACCTGGTGCTCTTTCCCGGTTGTGCTGACCGTGTGTACGGCCACCAACACCACTGAAATTGTGGCGTTTTACAACACCTGTAAAGCCGGTACCTTTTGAAGTTCCAACAACGTCAACCCGGTCGCCCACAGTAAATACATCTTCAATTGCGAGCTCATCTCCCAATTCAAATCCTTCAGGGATATAATCGCGAAATTCACTTATTACTTTCCGGGGTTCAGTTCCGGCTTTCTCAAAATGACCAGCTACTGCTTTACCTACTTTCGATGACTTCCTTTTGAAGGCCGAAAGTTGAACAGCATTATATCCGTCCGTTTCTTCTGTTTTGATTTGGGTAATAGCACAGGGTTCAACTTCAATAACTGTTACAGCAATGCTGCGCCCCAGTTCATCGAAGATGCTTGTCATCCCAACTTTTTTTCCGATTAACCCGCTCATAATATCCTTAGGAATTTACTTACACTTTAATTTCTACATCCACACCGGAAGGGAGCTCAAGTTTCATCAAGGCATCCACTGTTTGCGATCCAGTTGAAAGAATATCGATCAAACGTTTGTGTGATCGATACTCAAACTGCTCACGTGATTTCTTATTCACGAAAACCGATCGGTTTACGGTAATGATGTTTTTGTTGGTAGGCAGAGGTATCGGTCCTGATACCACTGCACCAGTTGATTTTACTGTCTGAATTATCTTCTCTGCTGATTTATCGATCAGGTTGTGATCGTATGATTTCAGCTTAATTCTAATCTTTTGTTGTGTAGCCACGTGATGTAGACCCTTTAATCATTAATTTTGGTTACCACGCCTGCGCCTACTGTACGACCGCCCTCGCGAATCGCAAAGCGCAAACCTGTTTCCATCGCCACCGGCTGTATCAACGATACATCCAGCTTTACGTTGTCGCCCGGCATTACCATCTCTACCCCGTCCGGCAGCTGGCAGGCTCCCGTTACGTCGGTTGTCCGGAAATAAAACTGCGGGCGATAGCCTTTGAAAAACGGCGTGTGTCGCCCGCCTTCATCTTTGCTCAGTACATATACTTCGCACTCAAACTCTTTGTGTGGGGTGATGGTGCCCGGCTTGCACAGTACCATACCGCGCTCGAGCTGCTCCTTGTTGATCCCGCGAAGCAGAATCCCTGCGTTATCGCCGGCTTCCCCGCGATCCAGCAGGCGGCGGAACATCTCAATGCCCGTTACCACACTCTTCATCGGATCTTCAATGATCCCTACAATTTCTATCTCGTCGTTCAGCTCAACCACGCCGCGCTCAATACGGCCGGTTGCTACTGTTCCGCGGCCTGTTATTGAAAATACATCTTCAACAGGCATCAGGAATGGCTTATCTATATCGCGCTCGGGCGTTGGAATCGTGTCATCCACGGCGTCCATCAGCTCAACAATGGCGTTCTCATACTCTTCTTCGCCATTCAGCGCGCCCAGGGCGCTTCCCTGAACTACAGGGATATTGTCCCCGTCAAATTCGTAGGAGGACAGCAGCTCGCGGATTTCAAGCTCAACAAGCTCCAGGAGCTCTTCATCATCCACAAGGTCCACCTTGTTCATAAAGACCACAATCTCAGGCACACCCACCTGCCGGGCAAGCAGGATGTGCTCGCGCGTCTGTGGCATCGGCCCGTCTGTGGCAGCTACCACCAAAATAGCTCCGTCCATCTGCGCGGCGCCCGTTACCATGTTCTTCACATAGTCGGCGTGGCCCGGGCAGTCGACGTGCGCATAGTGGCGGTCTTCTGTTTCATACTCCACATGGGCGGTCGCGATCGTAATGCCACGCTCTCGCTCCTCAGGTGCATTGTCAATATCTGCAAACTGCTTGGCAACTCCACCATAGGTTTTTGCCATCACAGTCGTGATTGCTGCCGTTAAGGTTGTCTTCCCATGATCCACGTGACCGATCGTACCGATGTTCACGTGCGGCTTGGTACGTTGAAATGTCTCCTTTGCCATGACTATCTATAATTAAG